>Ga0256845_1001328_pt1 | contig 20091 bp, 12 predicted proteins | sample RiftiametaG_FD_189101 | JGI IMG/M metagenome (GOLD analysis project Ga0256845, IMG submission 189101) | Tube worm associated microbial communities from hydrothermal vent at the East Pacific Rise, Pacific Ocean - Riftia | ecosystem: Host-associated > Annelida > Integument > Unclassified ...
AAAGAACTACATCTATTTTGGACAATAACCAAAATGGTGTATTTCTAAATCGGGGTTAACCCTTACTAAATGCCGTAAGTTCACTATTTCACAACTCCTACTGCATAAGTCGGGTTTAATTATTAAATATCAAAAAATTGAAGAAGTTGGGTGGTTGGATGATTAAGATGCTTATAGCAAAGCTGCAAAGTTTTTTTTATTCCCAAATTGCACTTTTATTTACCACAAAGAACACAGAGTTTCACAAAGTTTTAAACCACAAATTGCACTAATTTTCACTAATTTATTTTATCTCCATTGCCAACCTGCCTTCGACTATGCTCTCCGAAATCCATCGGAGTAAACTAGGCTCCAAGCTAACTTTCAACTATTTGTCTTACCGCTAAGAAGCAAAGTATTTTTGTCCACAAATTACACAAATTGGCACTAATTTATTTTTCATCTTCGTTGCAAGCTCGGCTTCGACAAGCTCAGCCTCCGAAGGACCGGTCACTGAGCTTGCCGAAGTGACTTTTGCAAATTAGCACTGTCCTTCGTTGCCAATCCGGCTTCGACCGGCTCTCTGAAAAAATCGGAGTAAACTAGGCTCCACAGTAACTCTCAACTTTACAAACTCTCAACTTTACAAACTTTCAACTTTCAACTCATTATCGCATTATTGCATTTCTGCATTTAAATAATTACACCATTAAATCATTATATAATTAATAATTAGTCTGTTCTCCTTCGCTTTTTGCAACAATAACAGCTCCGCAACTGTCGCTCCATACATTTACGGCAGTGCGAAACATATCTAAAATACGGTCAACAGCCAGAATAAGTCCGATACCTTCAAGTGGTAATCCAACTGCCGACAGTATTACCGAAATCATAACTAAGCCTGCCATAGGAATACCGGCGGCACCTATTGAAGCCAACAATCCTGTAATAACAATAATAATTTGTTGAGTTATTGACATCTCAATTCCGTAAGCCTGAGCTATAAACATAGCGGCAACAAGTTCGTAAAGTGCCGTGCCGTCCATATTTACGGTAGCACCAAGCGGTAACGTAAAACTTGTAATTGTGTTTGAAACTCCAGCTTTATTTTCAACAGCTTCCATAGTAAGCGGCAGAGTGGCGTTGCTCGATGAGGTAGAAAATGCCGTAATCAAAGGAGTTCGCATGGCTTTAAAATGTTTTACGGGATTTGCTTTGCCGAATATTTTCAGCAATAGCGGTAAAATTACCATTGAATGAAAAGCAAGAGCAAGTAATACTACAAGCATATAGAGACCGAGACGTGAAAAAAGTTCTAACAGATTTTCTTGTGTTGCAACTTGTTTTGCAACTATACCGAATATTCCGAAAGGGGTAAACTTTATAATAAAAAGAGTGATTTTCATCATCACATCAAAAAATGCGTTAAACAAATCGGTAAGAACAGTTTTGTATTTGGGTTGTGAACGGGTAATGAAAAAACCGAACAGTATGGCAAAAAATATTAGCGACAGCATTTTGTTTTCAACCATTGCCGTAAAAATATTTTGAGGAACAATATTAAGCAGAGTTTGCCCGAACGACTCTTTTGCAGTAGAAAGCCCTTCTACTGTTTCGGTAAAACCAAGGTCGGCTCCTTTCCCCGGTTTTATAATATTTACAAAAAATAAGCCTGTAAGCAAAGCAAGAGTGCTTGTAAGAATGTAGTATCCGAATGTTTTTAAACCCAGCCGTCCAAGATTGTTGGCATCTCCAATATTTGCCACGCCCGATATTATTGAGCTGAGAATAAGCGGAATAATAATCATTTTAAGAGCATTTAAAAAAAGTGTGCCCATCCATGCAACATAATCTACTTGCTGTTTGAAAAATATTCCAAACAGAATAGCCAATACAAAAGCTATTAATATTTGCCAATAAAGAGCCGGTTTTTTCATAATTTGTGTTTTTATGATTTATGAAAACGGATATTTATTTTTAGAATAAAAGTATGCGTTTTATTTTCCCCGATAAAGTTAACTGAAATTTATCAATAAACCTTATCTCTTTCGGTTGGTGATATTTTGGTAGTCTTTGTTTTATCTTTGATAATAAATCGGTAGTATCAAATTTCTTTCCTTCGATTATCAGTATAGCTTTTTCGCCAAGAGATTTATCAGGGATACCTGTAATATAAAATTTTGTATGTATTAAATCCGATATCTCACTTTCTATCTCTTCTGGATGCAACTTTATTCCACCTGAATTAATTACAAAATCACGGCGACCTTTCCATATAAATGAATCATTATCAATAATTTCAACAATATCATTTGTTTTTAAGTTGGTAACACCGATATTTTCGGCATCTATTATTAATTCTTTGTTTTTGTTTTGCGATATTGCGATATTATTAAGAGTTCTGAAATATTTTTGCTTAACAGGTGAAAGTTGTCGCAAAGCGATGTGTGAATAAGTTTCGGTCATGCCGAAAGTTTCAAAACAATTTACATTAAAATTTTGCAAATTGTTGATTAAGCTGTTTTCCACCCTGCCTCCGCCGATAATAAGTTTTTTTATCAGATTAAATTTTTCAGGTTTTTTTATTGCTTGTTGCACTTGATATGGAATCATAGCCGCAAAATCAATATCAAAAGTTAACTGTTCAACAGGATTATTTGAAGGCGGAATGCAAATAAGTTTCATTTTTGCTGTAATGGCTCTTACAATCATCATTTTACCTGCAATGTAGTCGGTAGAAAGGCATAGCAAAGCAGTTGATTTTTCCGTAAGGTTAAAAAAACTACAAGTCATTTTTGACGAAGCTGTAAGATATTGCTTTTTTGCTGTAATGGTTTTAGGTTTTCCCGTTGAACCTGATGTTTTAATACTTATGGTGTCGGAATTATCATTCCATTTATTTAAAAATTCAAAAATATCGTTTTGCCATTTATTTGAAATCGTCTGTTTGTGCAAGTTTTTCCGGTCATTTTTACCGAAATCTATAATTATATACTTGTTGTTGTTGCTATTTGCTTGCATTGTCAATCTCCGATTTTACAATTTTGGTTAGCGAATCGTAATCATATTTATCAGGATAAACGGGTTTTAAAAACTCTACATTTACCTTGGCAAAAAGTTTAGGAACTTTTTTTCCGCGGGGTAATGCATGATAAGCACCGGTTATGGCAACAGGCACAATGGGCACGTTCATCTCTTTACTTAAAATTGAAAACATCTTTTTAAAATCCCCCAAATTACCGTCTTTTGTTCGTGTTCCTTCCGGAAATATTATAATCTTTTTTCCTTGTCGTAATACTTCGGCAAGTTTTTGTATGCTTTCTTTCAGGTCGTTGGTAATGTCCATCACAATAATATTGTTTTTGCGAGCAAGAAATTGCACAATTTTATTTTTAACATGTTTCTTTTTAGCGTAAAAATAAGTTTCGGCAATAACTTGATTTTTCAAAAACGAAGCAACAAACAGTCCGTCAAGGAAACTTTGGTGATTTGGTGCTATTATGCAAGCTCCTTCGGGAATGTTTTCCATTCCTTTACCTTTAAATTTAAAATACAGCTTAAAAAAGTATTTTGATGAGTTTTTAAATAACTTAATGGTAAACCAAGTTTTTGGCAGTTTCAGATTTATCTTTTTTTCTTTAAGAATTGACGACCAATCAATATGCTCAATTTTGTGTTTTAATTTATTTTCCGAAACAAATTCAACAAGTTTCTTTACTGAAGGAAAATCCAAAAGTTTTTTTTCGTCTATTTTTACACCAAATGATTTGTCAATAAAATCAATAAGACTTAGTTTTCCTAATGAGTCTAGAGCAATATCAAATTCCAAATGATCGTCGGGAGATATTTTTGAATTTGTTTGTTCCTCAATAAAAACTTTTATGCTTTTGTATTCTTCGCAACATTCGGGAGAATTATCTATGTTTTTATCCGATTTATTATTGTCTTTAAGCAAAAGCTGTTCAAGTTTAAAACGTTGAATTTTGCCTAAGCGTGTTCGTGGAATTTCTGTTTTAAGCAGAGTAAATTGCATAATTCTTTTGTAAGAACTTGCTTGATTATTATAATCTGATATTACAGAATTTTTAAAATATTCTTCAATATCTTTAATCTCTTCTTTGTGAAGTTCGGAATAATCGGGCACAATAAAAGCATGCAGACTATCATTAATTAAACTAATTGCTACTTCACTAATAAATGGTGATGTATTTTCAAGTTTGTGTTCAATTTCGGTAGGATTAATGTTTTTACCGTTCGATAAAACAATAATCTCTTTTTTTCGTCCGGTTATGTATAAAAATCCGTCTTTGTCGATATAGCCCAAATCGCCGGTATAAAGTCTGCCGTCTTTAAGAATTTCGGCTGTTTCTTTAGGACGATTAAAGTAACCTTGCATAATATTAGGACCTTTGGCTGTGATTTCTCCATCAATTATCTGTATATCAACGGTTTTTAATTTCTGTCCAGGGGTTCCTATTCTGAAATTTTCAGGACGGTTAAATGTAATCATAGGAGCGGCTTCAGTCATTCCGTAACCTTCAAGAATAGAAAAGCCCATTGTTTTAAAAAACTTACCTACTTCGGGATTTAGAGCGGCACCGCCTGCTATCATAAATTCAAGATGTCCGCCAAAACCTTCGTGAACTTTCTTGAATATTTTTTTTGATAAATTTTTATTATAAAAACGGCTTAATATTGAATAAAACATTCTTCCTGCAAAACTAGCATCAATTTTAGCTTTTAGTCCTTTGTAAATAAGTTCGTAAAGACGAGGAACACCAACCATTAAGCCTACTTTGTTATTTTTAAGTGTTTCAAGCAAGTCGGCACTTTGCATTGATGGCGACAGTACTACTGTGGCACCAATACTTAAAGGAACAACCATAGTTCCTACCAAAGGGAAAATATGGTGCATCGGCAAAAGCATAAGCACTTGCATATCGGTTTGGTAAATATTTACTTCGTTGCATACTTCATTTACATTTGCCAACAGGTTTGTAAAAGATAACATTACACCTTTTGGGCTTCCTGTTGTGCCGCTTGTATAAATAATTACTGCTGTATCTTCATTGTTTTTTGGGACATTCCACTCTTTTGCAGAAATATTATCGGGTAATGTAACAGTATCAAGATTTATTATAACGGGTGTGTAATCAATATTTTTGACAATATCATTTACAACATCGGCTTTTTCGTTGCTAGTAAATATAATACTCGGTTTACAATCGTTTAAAATAAAAGCAACATCACTGCTTGATGCCATATAGTCAATAGGTACGGCAACTTTGTTATTTTTCCATATCGAATAAAATGCAAAAATCCATTCAACACGGTTTTCGCTGATAATTGCCACTCTTTCCGATTTGTTATTTTCAAAAAGAGTTGCATACTTATTAATATAGGTGTTAAATTCAGAAAAAGAGATTTTTCTGTCTTTTGCTATTATAGCTTCTTTTGTGCTGTTCGAAAAATCAATCATATGTAAATATTTGTTAATTAAATATGTAAGTTTTGGAAAAACAAAAATATTTTACTTATATTCCGGTAAAAATATAACAAATATTGATATGGTTTGTTTTTTTATACCTTGAGTAAAAATATTTATTAGTATAAAAGCGTTTTCTTTGAACAATAATTATTTACTTTTGTAATTATTAAAAATGAAAATAAAAATAATTATATAATCATTAAAAAAAACAATTATGAAAAAGATTTTATTTGTAGTTTTTTTATTAGCAGTAGGCTTAACAATTACCAATGCACAAGAGATAGGTGTGAGGTTTGGATTGATTTCGGGAAATAATGTTGCTCTTGACGGAGTTTTCAGTACAAGTAAATTTAGCCGTATTCATGCTGATGTATCTTTTGGTGGTAACGGAGTTGGAGTAGATGCTCTTTGGGATTTTTTGTATCGACCTATAAACGGAGAGGCTTTTAATTGGTATGTGGGAGCCGGTGCTAATACTTTTTTAGGTGACCCGTTTATGTTGGGCATTATTGGTGAAGCAGGTTTGGAATACAGATTTAACAGTGTTCCTATTGCTTTGGGATTAGATTGGCGTCCTAACTTGGTTGTTATTCAAACTACAGGTTTTGTATTTGATAGTTTTGGATTTAATATCAGATGGGTATTTTGAAAATAATTTATTAAAAAATATTTTTTGAAAGGCTGCATTAATGCAGCCTTTTTTATTTTATTAATAATAAAAAAATTATATGTTTTAAAATACTTTTTAAATTTTTTTAAAAAGTATTTGCTTTTTATATAAAAATATCTACATTTGCTATGATAAAAATAAAAAATATACACATATGGATATGTGGGATACTTATATACCGAATACATTGTTGGGAGTTGAACTTAAAACATTTCTTAATAAAAAAAGAATTATCAAATATCTTTATAGAAATGGAACTATGTCAGGTTCGCGAATAGCATCACTACTAAAAGTTAGTGCACCCACATCAAATCAATATTTAAATGATTTAATTGACGATGGATATATTGAATTAAAAGGTAAAGGTGAATCAATTGGCGGAAGGCGACCAAATGTTTACGGATTAAAAAAGAACTCGGTTTTTATATTAGGTGTTGATGTTGGAAGAAGGTTTTTGAGGATAGCATTATTTAATAACAGTCTTGAAAAAATTGGAGGAGTTGATTTACAAGCGATATCTTTTGATAAAAAAAAATTAATAATAGAAACAATATATGCTGAATCTGCAAAATTATTGAAAGCAAATCAAATTCCCGAAAAAAAGATTATGGGTGTAGGTTTAAATATGCCCGGACTTGTAAATTCTAAAGAGGGAATCAGTTACACATATTTTTACGATAAAAACGAAACATTAGCTGAAGCGATAGAAAAAAAGTTTAAGCGTCCTGTTTTTATTGAAAACGACTCGAAAGTAAGAGCTCTTGCTGAGATGAAATACGGAGCAGCTCGCAATACAAAGAATGCTTTAGTTATTCAAATAGATTGGGGGCTTGGTTTGGGTATGATATTAGACGGGAAATTGTATAAAGGAAATTCGGGGTTTTCAGGTGAGTTTAGTCATATTCAAACCGAAGAAGACGGAGTATTATGTAATTGTGGAAAGGTTGGATGCCTTGAAACAGTAGCTTCTTGCAGTGCTCTTATTCGTTTTGCAAAAGAAGGACTCGAAAACAATAAGATGTCTAAGTTATATAAATATTATAAATCGGATGAGTTAACACCTACAAAAATAATAGAAGAAGCATTAAGCGGAGACCAATTTGCATTATATTTAATACAAAAAGTGGGTGTAAATCTAGGAAAAGGTATTTCGTATTTAATACAAATATTAAATCCCGAAGTTATAATATTAAGCGGTGTTTTATCGCAAGCAAAGCAATATATTGAAGTTCCTGTGCAGCAATCAATTTATAAGTATTGTTTACCTAAGTTGCATGAGGATGTTCAGATACGTATTTCGGAATTGGGTGTTGACAGCGGTTTATTAGGTTCTGCAATCGTTGTCATTGAAAATATACTTGAAAATAATAAATATAATAGCTGATTTTTAAACTAAAACAATATTTAAAATGCAATTACCTGATTTCTCAAATGTTGAGCAGAAGTTTTTCGAACGTTCAAACAGAAATTTTTATTCGGCACGTATTCCTTACATTATTGTTCCCAATTTTCCTAATTTGGGATTGTTAACATCACTTCGTTTTTTGGAGTGGGTAGCCGAAAACCCCGATGGCGTTATTAGTCTTCCCACCGGGAAAACTCCGGAGCATTTTATTAAATGGACACAATACTTTCTTACGCATTGGGGCGAAGAAAAAGCAATGAACCTAATGAAAGAAAACGGGTTGGTGCTTGATAAAAAGCCTAACCTTTCGAGATTGCATTTTGTTCAAATAGATGAATTTTATCCAATCAGCCCAAAGCAAAAAAACAGTTTTTATGACTATGTAAACAACTTTTATATTAAAGGTTTCGGGTTAGACCCTAAAAATGCCCTTTTAATTAACAGCGAAGAGATACCTTTGGCAGGCGGAAGACATTTTACCGAAGTTTTTCCCGATAATAAAATTGATTTATTTCTCAGAAGCAGAGAAGCTATTACTAAACTTGAAAAAATTCAGCAGGAGTCAATTTTTATGATTGACAACTGGTGCACACGCTACGAAGAAAAAATACGAGAAAAAGGCGGAATAGGATTTTTCCTTGGCGGTATTGGTCCCGACGGACATATTGCCTTTAATGTTCGCGGAAGCGACCATAACTCTACAACACGACTTACAAATACAAACTTTGAAACACAAGCGGCGGCGGCGGGCGACCTAGGCGGTATCGAGATTTCAAAAAACCGCCTTGTAATTACAATAGGTCTTGATACGATAACTTATAATAGAAACGGAGTATCAATAATATTTGCGGCAGGAGAAGCAAAGGCACCTATTGTGAAGAATGCCCTTGAAAGTGAACCGAATAATTTATATCCGGCAACAGTTTTGCATCGTCAAAAAAATGCCCGTTTGTATATTACCGAAGGAGCTTCGGTGCATTTGAAAGACAGCATTGATAAATATTATAAAGAAGGTGAATGGACTTTTGAAAAAACAGAAAGAGCCGTTTATAATCTTTGTCAGAAAGTAGATAAATATGCACATAAGTTAACAGTTGACGATTTAAAAAATGATGAATATTGTTCGTTGATTCCAAATCTTAGTCTTAATGTGGTAGCTCAAGTGGTAGAGGCGGCAAAGAAAAAAATAATGGTGGGTTTGGAACGCGAAACAAATCAAACATATTTACATACAGGACCTCACCACGACGATGTAATGCTTGGAATTTTTCCTAATGTGATTCGCCAATTGCGTGAACCCTCAAATAAATTTCATTTCTCAATTTTAACATCGGGATTTACGGCTGTTACAAATCATTTGATTAATAGTTTGTTGCAATCTACAATTGATTTTATTGCAAAAAATCAGATACAAATGATTAATTATCCCGACTTTTTTGAAAAAGGGTATAAATATAAATGGGATAAAGATGTAAACCACTATTTAAACAAAGTAGCCGAAAAAGACGAACCCGGTAAGTTACGTGGTGTTTGTCATCGTCTTACACGTGCTATTGTTGATATTTATAGAGTAAAATCGAAAGAGGAACTTGTTAATCAGATAAAAAAGAATATTGAAATAATAGAAAATAGTTACGATGGAGAGAAAAATCCGCCGGAGATACAGAAACTTAAAGGAATGCTTCGCGAGTTTGAAGAGGAGCTTGTTTGGGCTCATTATGGTATTATGGTGAAAAACATTGAGCATAAGCGACTTGGATTTTATACCGGTGATATTTTTACCGAACAGCCTGAGCATAAACGCGATGTAGAACCAATACTTGAAATGTTACGCAGAATTAAGCCTACAAAATTGAGTCTTGCGTTTGACCCCGAAGGTTCGGGTCCCGACACTCACTATAAAGTATTGCAGGCAATAGCCGAAGCATTGCGACAGTGGAGCAAAGAGGAAGATTTATCAGACTTTAAAGTTATAGGATACCGCAATGTGTGGTTTAAATTTCAGCCTTATGAGGCAAATGTGTTTACTCCTGTGTCGTTAAATTCAATGGCAGTGCTAGATCGTTCATTCAAAGATTGCTATATAACTCAGGTTGATGCACCGTTTCCCAGCTATGAACTTGATGGACCTTTTAGCGATTTATCGCAAAAAATTTGGGTAGAGCAGTTTAAAAAAGTGCAGTTGATTTTGGGTAAAGATTTCTTTTATGAACATAAAAGCCCGAAAATACGAGCTACTCACGGAATGATTTTTCATAAAGAGATGAAACTTGATGAATTTTTACAAAGTGCACGCGAACTTGAAAAAAGTATGGAGGGAAGTGTTTAGTTGAAAGTTTTTTGATGAATGATATAATTATTTAATGATACAATGATATAATGATATAATGGTTCAATGATATAATGGTTCAATGATATAATGATATAATTATTCAATGATTTAATTATTTAATGCAATAATGCAGAAATGGATTTGTAGGCTGAGCTTGTCGAAGCCGGATTAGCAACGAAGTTGGTGCTAACTTATAAAAGTCACTTCGACAGGCTCTCCGAAAGTATTCGGAGTAAACTAGTGACCGTATCTTCGGAGGCTGAGCTTGTCGAAGCCGAGCTTGCAACGAAGAAGAAAATAAATTAGTGAAAATTAGAGTAATTTGTGGTAATCTCCTTTGCGACTTTGCGTCTTAGCGGTAAGATAATAAGTTGAAAGTTAAAAGTAAAAAGATAAAATTTTAAAGTATAAATTAAATCAATAGCAGGTATCCCCTTGAGGAGACTTATAGGGTTGAAATAAAAAAATAAAGTTGAAAAATATTAATTATTAACAGATAAAAAATTATGGCAACAGGAACGAATACACAATCAAAGAGTTATATTCTACCTTTGATTATAATAGGAATAATGTTTTTTGTAATAGGGTTTGGTGTAGGAATAAGCGGATTTTTAACTCCGGCACTAAAATCGGCGTTTAATCTTTCCACAGGACAATCATATTTGGTTACTGCGGCAATATTTTCGGCATTTGTGGTTTTTGGAGGACCTGCCGGAATGATAATAAAAAAGATAGGTTATCGAAAATCAATGATGACAGCATTTTTTATTATGGCATTGGGAATGTTGTTGTTTGTTCCGTCGGCAAAGGCAGTTAGTTTTCCTTTGTTTTTAGTTGCTTTGTTTATTGGCGGTGTGGGCAATACACTTTTACAAGCATCGGTAAATCCGTATGTAACAATAGTAGGACCTGTTGAAAGTGCCGCTATGCGAATGAGCTTAATGGGCATTATGAACAAAACTGCTTGGTGGATAGCACCTTTGTTTTTGGGACTTTTTATTGATTTAAGCAATGTTCATCTTAACGATGTAATACTACCGTTTTACATTGTAACGGGTATTTTGTTGTTTTTGGGAGTGTTTACCTATTTTGCCAAACTGCCCGAAGTAAAAGCTGAAGGCGAAGATGAATCGGAAGAAAACGTACAATCGACTTATGCAGCCGCTAAAACAAGTATATGGCAGTTTCCGCATCTTATTCTTGGAGTTATTGCACTGTTTTTATATGTGGGAATTGAAACGCTGCCAATGGCATCAATTATAGGATTTGTAAAAGCAACATTCGGTAACGATGTGGCAAATCCAGAGAGTTACTCTAAGTTTGTAACCATAGGATTGGTTACCGGATATATTTTTGGAGCTATTGCCATACCTAAGTTTATATCGCAAACAAAAGCATTGATTATGTTTGCATTAATAGGTGTTACAGCTACTTTAATGCTAATTTATCTGCCTGCACAATATGCTTATTATGCATTGTTGCTTACAAGTTTTGCCAACTCACTAATGTGGCCTGCAATTTGGCCCTTGGCTATGGAAGATTTGGGTAAGTTTACCAAAACAGGAGCTTCAATGTTGGTTATGGGTATTGTCGGAGGTGCAGTAATTCCTTTGATATTCGGATTTTTGGTTGATGCCGTAAAAACAACACAAGAAGCAACAGTAGCTGATTATCAAACAGCATATTGGGTTATGTTGCCGGCTTATCTGTTTATTTTGTATTTTGCTTTATACGGACATAAAATACGATTAAAGAAATAATTACTTTTTTTCAACTTTTTAAGAATCTCAGGTCTTAACTTGTTGTAATCTTCTTTTAATTAAAAGTGAAAATTATTCTACTTATAATTGAAGTATTTAGTTTAAATTAAAACTATTAATGGAGTAATATTTAACCCAAACTATGCAATAGAAAACAAAAATAGTTTTCTATTGTATAGCGATAAAGAACTACATCTATTTTGGACAATAACCAAAATGATGTATTTCTAAATCGGGGTTAACCCTTACTAAATGCCGTAAGTTCACTATTTCACAACTCCTACTGCATAAGTCGGGTTTAATAACATTAAAAGCAAATATGTTTTTCAATATTTTTATTAAATGAACTTAAATAAGCTCTGATTATTTAGTATGTTTGCAAAAAAATATTTTTAACTATGATAAAATCAGAATTAGACAAGGTAAGCTATTGTTTTGGGGTAAATATTGCTCAAAACTTAGAGCAACAAAAAATGACAGAGATTAATGCAGAGCTTTTGGCAAAAGGTCTTGACGATTATTTAAAAGACAAAGATTTACAAATTCCCGAAGAAGAAATTCAAACTATTTTACAAGAGTATTTTACAAAATTGCAACAAGAGCAATTTGAAAATAATATTGTTGAAGGTAAGGAGTTTTTAGAGAAAAATGCTAAGCGTGAAGGTGTAGTAACACTGCCGAGCGGACTTCAATACGAAGTTTTGGAAGAAGGTGACGGAGCTATGCCAAAGGAAACAGATACTGTTACTACGCACTATCACGGAACATTAATTAACGGAACAGTTTTTGACAGTTCGGTAAGTCGCGGAGAACCTGCAACATTTCCGGTAAACGGAGTTATTAAAGGTTGGGTAGAAGCATTACAGCTTATGAAAGTTGGTTCTAAATGGAAAGTTTATGTTCCCGAAAATTTGGCATACGGAGCAAATCCGCATCCGGGAGGACCTATTGAACCTTACAGTACTCTTATTTTTGACATCGAATTATTAGCAGTTAATTAGTCTTATAAATACTTGTTTATTAGTATTGTAAATATAAGTTTGTGTTTTTATTAAAAAAACATCTGAAATATTTTTGCAATAGTTGTAAAAAGGTATATTTTTGCAACCGCAAAACAGAAGAGTGTCGGTCGCGTAGCTCAGCTGAATAGAGCAACAGCCTTCTAAGCTGTGGGTCCCAGGTTTGAGTCCTGGCGCGATCACAAAAAGCCGAAAGATATAATCTCTCGGCTTTTTTGTTTTAATTTATTTGATGTTTTATTTTAGTTCGTTGTGTATTTTTAATAGATTGATTATTAAACAGATAGTCGTGTTTTAATATTTATAAATTAATAAATTTGTGCATTCGTGGCTAAAAATTTAATGGACGATTGATTTTAATATCTAAATTTAAAAGCAACCAAATTACAATTTCCAATCTTAATTAATAAGCAGATTGTATTTTAATATTATCAGCAGAATCAGGTTACATATCATTTGCAGGGTAAATTATTTACTGTAAAATAAAATATCAACTAATTATAAAAATTATATATATGAAAAGAATTATTATCTTATTGATTGTATTAATAAATTTCATTTATGTTTTTGCACAAGACAGAATAGTATATGACGATGCAAAACCTGAATCGGAATTAAGTGCGGCAATTAATCCTATTGATACTAATAATATTATTATTGCTGTTATTAATGGTTTTTCGGGAAACGATAATGATTTTTCAAGTGCATTTTCAATTTATTATACATTAGATTTTGGAGAAACTTGGCAGAAGAGTGTTTTTCATGGAGTTCTTAATGGATATGCAGGAGCCGGTGATCCTATATTAAAGTTTGATAATAACGGAGTTGCTTATTTGGTTGGTTTATCGGCAAAAATGACAAATGATGATCCGATAATTCATACCTTAATATCATATTCAACAGATAAAGGTGTAACGTGGAACAGCATTATTACTAACAGTGGACAAACAGATAAGCCTTGGTTGGCAATTGATAATAATGAAACATCAAGTTATAAAAATCATAAATATGTACCTACTGCTATTGAAAAAAATAATCAAATGATTATTAAGCTGAGTGTTTTGGATGAAAATAATACGGTAATTAATGATACTACTAATGTTTTTGGTAATAAATCTGTTCATTTGCCTTGTGTAGATATAAATTCAATCGGAGATGTTTTTGTTTCGGCATATTGTATTAGTGATGAATCTATAATGATAGCACGTTCTGGCAATGGTGGCAATAATTTTGATTCGCATCGTCAAATAGCAAAAGTAAAATTGGCGGATAATAGAGTTATAACCGGTATTACTTCTCGTCTTCAATGTTCTCCGTATATGGCTATTGATAAAAGTGGAAGTATTTATAAAAACAGAATATATTTCACTTATACCGATTATGAAAATGGTTCGGTAGAAGGTACAAATGCACTTTTGGATACTTATCTTACATGGTCGGATGATAATGGTGAAACATGGAAAACTCCAAAAGTTATTAATGCAACTGCTACACAGCAAACCCAACAATTTTATTCTAATATTTATGTAAATAATAGAGGAAATCTTTTATTGGCTTGGTATGATGGAAGAAATGATACGGAAAATAAAAATATTGATTATTATCTTGGTATATCAACCGACGGAGGAAATACAATTAATGAAATAAAGGTCAGTTCGGCTCCTTCCGATTTTACAAAGATAGGATTGAAAAATGATAACTTCGGTATAGGTGATTACATGCAAGTAGTGGCAACCGATAACATTGCAATACCGTTTTGGGCAGACGGAAGAACAAACGACGGAGATGTTAATGTATATTTTGCAAAAGTTAATATTAATAATCCTACCGGTATTCAAGAGCGTTCATCAATATCGTATAATATAAATATGAAAATATATCCTAATATTGTTGAAAATGAAGTAAATATTGAGGTAATTCTAAAAAAATCAAGTAAAATACGTTGGGATATTATAGATATTAACGGAAGAATAGTTAAATATTCCGAAGCGGAAACTTATACAGAAGGATTAAATAAAATAACAATACCTGTTTTCTCATTAAAACAAGGTGTTTATTTTGTTAAATTTGAATTGGATAATGGTTTTGTAAAAACAAAAAGAATAATTAAAGAATAAAAATAATATGTAAAAAAAACAATAATTAATTGTTTATTTGTAATAATTAAGAAGTTGATTTTTAGTATTCGAGGTATTAATATCAATATAATTAGTAAAACTACTACACTATGAAAAATTTCAGTAAAATTATTTTGTTGATAATCATTGTATTTGTGATGCAAACAGTTTCTTTTGGTCAATTTACGCAAAGCCAAATAAGAAAAATGAAATCGGTGCATTTTGAGGTTCCGTCAGACAAATATATTCCTTTGCAAAATAACAGGAAAGAAACATCACCTGCTTATACTGTTGAAGGCGATAACTTTTTTACAACACAAGTAAACCTTGATTCCGAAGGGAATAATATTATCGGGGATGCGGCAAATGAACCTTCAATAGCAATTGACCCAACAAATCACAATAGAATAATAATAGGATGGAGGCAGTTTGCAAATATAAGCAGTAATTTCAGGCAGGCAGGATATGCTTATTCTACCGATGGCGGTAAAACATGGACAAATCCGGGTCCGATTAATCATACTGTTTTTCGTTCCGACCCCGTTTTAGGTGCCGATGGTGATGGTAATTTTTATTACAACAGTTTAACAGCCGATACAATAAACGGTGAAATGAAATTTAAATGTAAAACATTTAGAATTTTAGATAAAGGAACAGAATGGGACGAAGGAGTTGACTCTTACGGAGGCGATAAATTATGGATGGCTGTAAATAAGAATAAAACAATAGGGGGTAATAATAATTATTCATTTTGGTCGTTTTATGCGAGTGCTTGTCAAGGAAGTTTTACCCGTTCAACAGATACCGGAGAAAGTTATGAAGATTGTTCTTTTGTTTCGGGAAATCCGGTATTCGGAACTCTTGCCATAGGAACCGAAGGAGAACTTTATGTTGCCGGTATAAGTAATAGCGGGTTTATAGTAGCTAAGTCAACAAATGCTCATGATACAAATGCTACTGTTTCATGGGGCAATTCGGTAACAGTTGATTTAGGCGGACAATTAGTTATGCAAAATGCAATTAATCCTGAAGGATTATTGGGACAAACTTGGATAGATGTTGATGTGTCTGATGGTGCAGGACGGGGTAATGTTTATGTTCTTGCTTCTGTTGAAACATCTGCCGACCCTGCTGATGTAATGTTTACAAAAAGCACCGATGGTGGACAAACGTTTTCTTCGCCCATACGTATTAATACTGATACTTCAACAACAAATATACAGTGGTTTGGCACAATGTCGGTTGCTCCAAACGGGCGTATTGATGTTGTTTGGTTAGATACTCGTGATGCACCCGAAGATTCCGAACATTTTTCGGCTCTTTATTATTCGTATTCTACTGATGGTGGTGAAATTTGGTCGAAAAACAGAAAATTATCCGATTCTTTTGACCCGCATATCGGATATCCCAATCAACAAAAAATGGGAGATTATTTTGATATGGTTTCGGATAGTTCAGGAGTTCATCTTGCATGGAGTAATACCTTAAATGGCGGCGAAGATGTTTATTATGCATATATTACTCCTACTGAGCAAACAGGTGTATATGAAAATGTTTATAATAATATTTCAATAAAAAACTATCCGAATCCGTTTACTATAGAAACAACAATAACTTTCTATTTACCAAAACCTGAGCATGTTACTATAGATATTTTTGATATGGTAGGAAAAAAAGTAAAAACATTGTTGAAAAAGGATTTACAATCGGGTAAGCATAATGTAAAATGGAATGCTTGCGATGAATCGGGAAATATTGTACCCGACGGATTTTATTTATACAGATTTAGTTCAGAGAATTATAACTTAACAAAAAAGATGTTGCTATTGAGATAAATTTAGATTTCTTAATTAAGAATTATTGGAAGATAATAGTAAAAACCCATATATTTATGGGTTTTTACTATTATATAAATAAAATGTTAAAAAATGAACAGTAAAAAACAAAAAATCAACGAAAATATATTTTCAAAAAACGAGGATATTGTTATAAAAGCCATTGAAACTATTAGAGAAGCAGGAAATATTAAAGATTTGGAAAATCTTGCAAAAAAATATTCCGAAACCGATTCTGAAGAAATCAAAGGTCTTATTTTTAATGTATTTGCCGATTTAAAAACACAAGAAGCGGCAACTACTGTGGTTGATTTAATAAAAAGTGTAAGTGATGCCGATACCGTAAAAATGTTGGTATCATCGTGCTGGCAATCAAGATTGGATTACGCCGATTATTTCGAAACTTTTATCGACCTTGTAATTTCCGCTCCTTTTGAAATATCGTTTGATGCTTTTACTGTGCTCGAAAATTTTGAAAATAAAATACAGGAAGAGAGAAAAGCCGAACTTATTGATTATGTGAAAAATAATATTGCAAAATCAACTGATGACAATAAAACTTTTGTTGCAGAACTTGTAAATATTATTGAAAAATACTAAAATACAACTCAATACCTAAGTCAAGGAGTGAGTTGTTAATTTGAATACACGTAATAATATAGTTTTTTTTAAGACTTATACCTTGACTATCAAATACTAAACATTGATTGCAAAGTGAAAAAAATATTTTTTATTATACTGAGTATTATCTTTTTACAGTCTTCTGCCCAAATAAAAGGATATGTAAAAGATAAAAATACCAACGAAAGATTAGCGTTTGTTAATATAGTTTATAATAACGGTAAAAACGGCACTTCAACAGGTATCGACGGAAAGTTTAAAATAGAAAACAACAATATAAATACACTCACCTTCTCGTATCTGGGATACGAAACAAAAACTGTTAGACTATCGGATATTTCAGACAAACAAAATATAGTTGTAAACTTGAAGTCTGCCACCTACAATGTAGATGAGATAGTTGTTTTTGCAGGAGAAAATCCGGCTCACCGCATTATTAAAAATGCCGTTAAAAACAGAAAAATAAATCGTCCCGAACATCTGAAATCGTTTGAATATACTTCGTATAATAAAATGTATTTCTCATTTGACATTATTGTTATTAACAAAAAAGACACCTTACGACTGTCGGATACGTTGCCACACGCAAAAACACATCTTGACTCTGCAATGATGCGACTGCGTAATTTTAAAAATAGTCAATATCTGTTTATGACGGAATCGGTTAGTAAGCGAAAATTTATGCAGCCCGATAAAAATACCGAAACTATAATGGCTTCGCGAGTTTCAGGATTTAAAGAACATAGTTTTGCTCTGTTGGCAACACAAATGCAATCGCTTACGGTTTACGATGATTATATTTCTATTTTAGATAAAAATTATTTAAGTCCGGTAAGTAAAGGAAGTGTTAAAAAATATTTTTTTAGAATAACCGATACTCTGTTTAATAATAATAATGACACGATATTTGTAATATTTTTCCGTCCGAAAAAAGGCAAAAATTTCGACGGATTGAAAGGTGTAATTCAAATAAATTCGGATAATTATGCTGTCCAAAATATAAAGGCTGCTCCTTACGACGAAAATACATCGGTATATGTAAAAATACAGCAGAAATATGAAAAAGTAGAAGACACGCAGTGGTTTCCCGTTCAGTTGAATACTGAAATTATTTTTAAAGATTTTAAATCTAAATCCAAAAAATTAACTCTTAATTACAGTATTGTCGGCATTGGAAAAACTTATCTTCAAGATATAAAGCTAAATCCGCAGGTTAAAAAAAAGGAATTTAATCATATTATTCTCGATGTTGATAATATGGCAAGTAAAAGAGGGGATGATTTTTTGGAAAAATATCGCCCCGATAGTCTTACTTTGCAAGAGTTGACAACATATAAAAAGATTGATAAAATGGGCGATAGCCTAAATCTTGACAGAAAGTTTGAAGTTTATTCGGCACTGTATCAAGGGTATTTCCCTGTTGGTTTTTTTAATATTGATTTAACAAAAATTGTTGGATATAATAATTTTGAAGGCTTAACGGCTGGATTGCGGCTGACTACCAGCAACAGGGTGTCAAAAACGCTGTTGCTTGGCGGTTATTTCAGATACGGAATTGAAGATGATGGTTGGAAATACGGAGGAAATATCGATTTGCATTTAAGCAAAAAACACGAGGTTGATTTGCGATTGCATTATTTTACTGATGTATTGGAGAGTAGTGGTATTTATAATTTTTATGATAAAAAATATAATTTATTGGAAAGTTCGTCGAGCGAAGGATATCGCAAGCTGTTTATTGCCGATATGTTTAAAACAACAGGTTACGATGCAGAGTTTATTTTTAGAGCTTTCAGATATTTAAAGGCAAAGATATTCGGGGCTTATTCATACGATATTGTAACAAATGGATATGAATTTGCTCCAAATGAAGATTGTAATTTTCAAAATGAATTTACTCATGCACAAACAGGTATTAGACTTAAATATGCGTTTAAAGAAAAATTTGCTTCATCGGAATTCGGCTTAATTTCGCTGGGAACAAAATATCCTGTTATTTACTTTAACTTTATAAAGGGAACCGATTGGTTTAATTCGGATGTGGAATACACAAAATACGAAATGATGCTTACCAAGTCGTTTTTGATAAGAAATTTGGGTGAAACATCGCTTACGGTAAAGGCGGCATATACAGGCAATGATATTCCTTATATCTATTTGTATAACGGCTACGGTAGCAGATCGGAGCAATTTACGCTTGAAGCTCAAAATACCTTTGCAACCATGAAAATGAATGAATTTTTATCAAGTGAGATGGTTTATCTTTTTTTTAGGCATAATTTTAAAAGTTTGCTGTTTAAAACCAAATGGTTTAAACCACAAATTGCAATAGTTACAAATGCAGGTTGGGGCGATTTAAAATATAAAAATTCACACAAGAATTTGCAATTTAAAACAATGAGGAAAGGATATTTTGAATCGGGATTGACAATCAACAATATTTTTAAATACAACAAACAGAGTTACGGTTTCGGGGTTTATTATCGCTACGGTAGTTATGCTTTTGAGAATCCTACCGATAATTTTGCTTATAAAATATCGTTTGCATTAGATTTATAGATATTTAGAACCACCTTAACTGTATTTTTTAAAGATAGTTGTAATAGTAAAAAGATTGCTAAAGGCTAAGCCTAAAATTTTTTCGACAGGTTCAATAACCGATTATATAAAGCGGAATCTGAACCTGTCGAAAAAATATATTTGTAAAAAAGTTTTACAACGTTTTAATCCAAACTATACAATAGAAAACTATTTTTGTTTTCTATTGTATAGCGATAAAGAACTACATCTATTTTGGACAATAACCAAAATGGTGTATTTCTAAATCGGGGTTAACCCTTACTAAATGCCGTAAGTTCACTATTT
>Ga0256845_1001329_pt1 | contig 20058 bp, 24 predicted proteins | sample RiftiametaG_FD_189101 | JGI IMG/M metagenome (GOLD analysis project Ga0256845, IMG submission 189101) | Tube worm associated microbial communities from hydrothermal vent at the East Pacific Rise, Pacific Ocean - Riftia | ecosystem: Host-associated > Annelida > Integument > Unclassified ...
AGGCAATTATTAAGTAAGTCTTTAATTCAGGAATTTTATTCATAATCTCGACTAACGTCAAATTTGGTTATTGATATTCAGTTAATTCTGTTTTTGTCAAATGTGTTTATTTTTTCAGTTTCAGTTATTTTTTTTATGGGAACTACAACTAATTAATATCAGAAATGTTATTAAATATATTTTTTATATAATCTTTTTTTTTAATGGTTTACAACGTCTCCGGGCTATGAATCGTTTTATATTTTGAAATATACGAAGTATTTTAAAATATAAAATGTTTTATAGCCATTGTTGCTATGAGTTCGGAGCGCAGCGTAGAAAGTCATAGTAACAGGGCGAAGCCCGGAGACGTTGCGTATGAAAACGTAGCGATAGCGAAGTATTCATACGCAACGTTTGAATATGCGTAGTTGCGGGTTTTAACGCACTTAATTTCGGGTTTATTACTAAACTTTGTTCAAAGGTACAAACTTTGAGTTTAACACAAAACCCGCAATTACGTATATTTTTTGTTGTACACAGGCTTTATTCCTTTCGGTTTATTATTCGTTCAAATATTTTCAGTTTATCAATTCCTAGTAATACGAAATAAGCAAATAAAGTTAGGAAGAATAAAGTTGTCGTAATTCGTAAATAAATCTTAACAGTCCATTCTAAAGCGACTTTTACTCGTTGCATTGTTCCTATTTTAATTTCTTTACCTTCTAAAAGTGAAAATTGTACTGTACAAAATTCATTTTCGTCATCAAAATCTCCAAGACTTACGCCAAGTCCTTGAAGTTGTTGTTCAATTTCAAGAATACGGTTTTCCAATCCCATAAATTCATCTATTTTTCCACCTTTTGACTTTAATTCGATTAGTGATGTTCTTGTTTTTTCTAATGAATGTTTTTTTGCATTAAGTTCTTTGTATTCGTTAGTCTTGTCTTTTTTTGTTATTTGTTTTGCTTGTATTTTTCCTATTGTTATTAACTGATTATACAGAGTATCAAAATTTTCTGGCGGAACTCCAATGACTAAATTCAGTTTACGATAACCTTTATTTCCACTTTTCTGTTCAAATTGAATTAGGGCATCAAGTTTTTCAATCATTTTTCTTGATGATTTTTCTTCTTCTTCAAAGTTTGTTGATTTAGTTTTTATTTCAGCAATTTTCTCATACTTCTGGTCAACTTTAATTGCAGACTGATTTGCTGTATTTGATTTTACTTTATACTTTTTTGTCGCATAATTTCTTTTTGAGTTAGAAATATTATCAAAGAATTGAGTTTGATTTGGCGTGTTGTCAAATGTTTTCGTATAGCCGTACATTAACCTAAAAATAAATAAAGTGACAAAAATTATTATTAGCCAAAATATCAATTTTCTTAATCTTTTTTTAAATGGTTGTTTCATTTTTTGAGTTTTTTTTGCTTGTGTACAACGTTTATGTATAAGATTAGTTGCGTTGGTTAAGCAACAAATTTAGTAAATACAAACCGAATAGAAAATCCGTGAGGATTTTCGTAAGTAGGCTCGTACCAGCAATTAATTTTATACGGCTTAAGTTTACATTTCATAAATTTAATTAATAAATCAGAAAGAACAAAAAAGTGGAATAAGGTTGTTATATATGCAGAAGCCTAGACTTGGTCAACATTGAAAATCCCTTCTCTTTTCTACCTACATTTCGAACAGTTGTTTGAGGCTTTAGGCCTCGTTTTTAAGTAGTAGAAAGTAAAGTAGATTAGCCCTTTCAAAAAAAAATATTATAAATAAAGACACATTATTTTATGGTATAGATATCAGTAAAGATGCCCTAATGTCTATAAAGAGGAGTTTGAAATCTATAGAAAAAGAGCTAAAGTTAAATAACTTAATAAAAGAAGCGCATCAAGAATTACTCACATGAGTAGAAAGTATTCCAGGAATAGGTAGGAAGACAAGAATACTATTATTGGTTCTAACAGGTGGTTTTGAACGGTTTAATTCCGCATCAGAATTATGTTCCTATGCAGGTATAACCCCAGTTATAAGACAAAGCGGAAGTCGTGTTCAAGGGCAGGCAAGAATTAGTAAAATAGGGAATCAGAAGTTACGAAACTTACTGTTTTTATGCAGTTTTAATGCCTACAAATATAACAAAGCATGCAAGACACTTTATGATAGAATAGTAGCCAAAGGAAAGAGTAAAAAACTAGCTCTATTAGCCGTTTGTAATAAACTACTAAAACAAGCTTTTGCAATAGCAAAATCTAGAATCCCTTACGATGAAAATTATAGAAGTACCTTGGTTAAAATAAGTTAGTTTTTACTTGTTTTTAGCCACAGTTCTTTGTTGCCAGTAATTGTTATTCCACAATGTTAATTTCAACTATGGTCAGCGTAAGTTTTTAATATAGTTTTTTCTTTTTTCAATATCCTCGTCAAACCCATTATATTCTACGTACATATCACAAAGTTTTATAGCTTCTTGATTTTCTCCAATATCTGTACAATGGTCAATTCCATCTAAAATACTCTGTTTATTTCTGATGTCTAATCTATCCATAACCTTAGTTTCTTGAATGTGATTAGTTTTAGATAGAGATTTTTTTGCAGAACTAAATATACTTTTAAATATGTAATATCCAATTGCAACTACGAAAGCAGCTGCTCCCATTACTAATGCTTCTCCTGACATAATAATTAAAATGATGTTTGGTTAATAAAATTGTTTATTCGTCTAATCTCCACCTCAATTTTAAAAGATTTTTCTTCAAGATTTTTAATGTCGATTTTGTTTTGTTCTAAAGTATTGTTCGCTTGTTCTATCTTGTTAAGTAACTCAAAATTGTCCGATTTTAATTCCTTTGCTTTATCTAAAAGATTTTGTCTGTTCTGCACAAATGATTGCTTTCTTTTTAAATTTTCCTCTTTTAAAATTATTCTGCAAGAAGTTATAAAACTAACAGCTAACATTGTGTGTTCCACATTTCCAACAATAGTATTTTTTACACTTTTTGTATAGTTAAGAATTTTGTTCGAAGCACTCTCAAAATTATCATTTCTAAAAGAGTATGCGATATAACCTAAACCAACTGTCCAGCCAACTGGTCCTGTAATTATTGATAGAACAGAACTCATACTTGTGTAAAAAACAAAAGGCAATGTAATTCCTAAAATACTTGTCAATCCACCAACTATTGTTGATGCCATAAGGTATAAGCCAAATCCACTAAGGTTTGCAATCGTCAATGTAGAAATTGCTCCAACCGATAGTACTTGACCTTTACTAATTCCATTTTCGGAAGTGTATTTTTGGATTTCGCTATCAAACTTTGCTTTTTCTTCTGGACTTAAATTCTCAACAAATTTTTTGAATTTATAAAGAAGTATTTTTTCTTCTTTTTCTTGAACGCTGTCGTTCGCATTTTCAGGTAAATTCTTTTTTCGGATTAGTTTGTCTAATATTTGGCTGTATGTAAGTTTTTTTTGAAGTAATCCACCTACTGGTAATAAGGCTTTTGAAAGTTCTTTTTCGACATCAATAACACTCAAATCTTTTACGTTGAATAATTTTGAGATAATTTCTAATTCTTCTTTTTGCAAAAATTTAAGCAGAGAGTCTGGATATTTTATTGATTGGTTTATCATTCGTATTAGTTCGGTTCAATGATTTTTCTCAATTACTAGCAACTTATTAAAAAACAGATTACTACAGTCGTACCTCCTTCGCAATGATGTAGCTATTTTAAACTCAGATTAGTCATAATAGGATAATGATCGGAAAAATGGTCGTTATAGGCTTTAAATTCGTCAACTGAAAAAGCTTCATCAACTAGAATAAAATCAATTCTTACAGGGAAAAATTTAAAATCGTAAGTACGTCCAAAACCATTTCCAGCTTCTTTAAATGTATCAACTAAATCACCTTTAATTTCTCTATATACATACGAAAATGCCGTGTTATTAAAATCGCCACAAACTATCATTTTGTAGTTACACTGTTTTTTATGCATTAAGAATAATTCAGTTTGAAACTGTTGCATTTTAAAAGTTGTTCCTATTCTTTTAAAAAGACGCTCAGAATCTTCCTTTTGCAGGCTCTCAACATTAGTGTCAATTCGCATTGATTCTAAATGAATATTATAAATTCTAATGGTATCATTCCCTTTTACAACATCTGCAAAAATCGCATTATTTGATGTACTCGGAAATTCAATAGAGCCAGAATTAATTATAGGATATTGCGAAAAAATTGCTTGTCCGTATTTAGTTTTTTTTCCAGAAAGCTTTTCAAGCTTATATTTAAAAAAAGATAAATCAATGTTTTTATGTGGATGATACTCTTGTACACTTAAAACATCTGGTGCTTCAGTTTTTACAAAATTTACCATTTGAGTTTCAATATTTTTTTCAGGTATCCAATTATATAAATTAAATAACCTAACATTATAATTCATGACTTTTAAATCATTCGTGTTTTCATCACTATTTGTTGATGAAAATTTATATAACGACCCAAAAGAAAAGTAACCGACTAAAAGCACAACAAGAGATAACATAAGTTGCTTTTTAAGCTTAAACAACCAGTATAACAAGAACAGTGCGTTACATAACATTAATAAAGGAACTCCCAAACTTAATACAGAAAGTACAGAAAATGTTTTTGGTGGCGCAAATGGTAAAATATAAGAAAGAAGAAGAATTACAGCTACAAGTGCATTGAAAAAGTAAATGATTTTATTTATAAAACTTAATTTTTTCATTTTATGCTAATATCTTCAATCAATCATTTTCCTGCTTTAAACAGGAACTCTTTTTCTTCAGCAGTTAAACTATCGTAACCACTTTTACTTATTTTATCTAAAATGATATCAATTTTCTTCTGATTATTAAACTGATTAAAATCGCCTTTAGTATAACCACCCATTTTAGATTTACTTTTATGAACTGTTTTTAAAGGTGATTTTTTTGAGAACTTAAACATACTAACAATAACATCCATAAATTTTTCAAAACCTTTGCCTATATCTTGTCCTTTTAATAATTGTTTGGCATAAAAATAGCCTAATAAAGCACCACCAAGATGTGCTAAATTACCGCCAGTATTAAGTCCGAAAAGTCCAAAAACATCTAAAACCACAATAATAGCACCAACATACCAAAGTTTTAAATTAAAAGTAAAAAAACGTAATGGCTGATTAGGCATATAAGCACAAAGAAAAATCAACAAAGCTCTAATTGCCGCAGAAGCACCAACTAATCTAGAATTAGTACCAAATATATTTGGAAACAATGTATAACATAACATAAATAATAAACCGCCAGAAATAGCTCCTAAAAAGTATATATTTAATGCCTTTTTTGCGCTAAACATATTTATAAACATACGCCCAATAAAATACAGCATAAGCATATTAAAAAACAAGTGTGAGAAATTACTGTGCAAAAATGCATAGGTAATAATAGACCAAGGTTTTAAGATAGCATCAGTAAAATCACTTGGTAATTCAAACCAATTAAATTGAAGTAATAAACCTAAAATATAAACAACTATATTTACAACTATTACTTTCTCTAAAACATTAAGTCTTTTTAACTTATCTCTTATATCATCAGTTAAACTCATTAATTCCAACGGTTTTTATTAAACTGATTTTTTTTCCAATACCACATAATTATAAAACCTGTTAATGCGCCTCCAACGTGAGCCATATACGCAGTATTACTTGGGCTAAAAAAGGATTGTCCAGAAATACCAGAAATTAAGTCTAGAATAATTATTCCAGGAATAAAATATTTTGCTTTTATAGGTACGGGTAAAAAAATCATCATCAATTTTGCATCAGGATTCATCATACCAAATGCTACCATAACCCCCATAATACAACCAGATGCTCCTACCATAGAAGCATAATAAATTTCATTAAACTCTTGCCCAATGTCCGTAAAAACTTTGCCGTCTTTAAAAATTTCAATTATTTCTTGAGGACTTACACCAAGGCTTAGAGCTTGAGATTCCATAGGTAAGTATTTAAAATAATAGAATCCAACTTGAAGTGCAACTGCTCCCAAACCTGCCGATATGTACAAAAACAAAAACTTTTTACTTCCTAAATATTGTTCAACTGGCGAACCAAACATCCAAAGCGCAAACATATTAAATAAAATATGTGTTGGTCCACCATGCATAAACATATGTGTAATTATTTGCCAAGGTTGAAATGCTTCATTTTTCGGAAAATACATTGCAAACCATTCATAAAACAATTTTCCATCTCCAATGGTTAATGTACCGACAAACATAATCACATTAATGATTATTAAATGCTTAACGGTATCTGAAATTTTCATCATATTCTAAATAAATTTTTTATCTAACTCATCAACACTCATAGTAACAAATGTTATTCTATTAGTAGGCGACACATTAGGTTCTTTACATGCAAATAATCTATTTACCAAATGCTCTTGTTCATCTTTTTTTAATTTTTGTCCTGTTTTAATAGCTAGACTTTTTGCCATAGATTTTGCTAATAAATCTGTTGCGCTAAAATGACTATCTGGCACTTCATTTTCTACATCGCTAATAAGCTGTTCCAAAATAATTGATACTTCACTTTCTGGAACAATTACTGGAACGCCTGTAATTTCTACCGATTCTTTATTAACGTTTGAAAATATAAATCCTGTATGCTCTAAATCGGTTTTTAATTGATTTATGATTTCTATTTCTTGTGCTGAAAAATGAAGCTGTAACGGAAACAATAATTGCTGACTTGTAGCTTCTTTTATGGTCATATTTTTAAGAAGCTCTTCATACAAAATACGTTGATGAGCACGATTTTGGTCCATTACCAACATACCCGATTTTATCGTACTTACAATATATTTATTATGAAGCTGATAAGTTGTATGTTTCTGCTCTATTTCATTATCATCATCAAACATTGATGATGTAGACTCTTCGCTCTCAAAATGAACTTCACTAAAATCGTGTTGCGTTTTTGTGCCTTTCGACTCTAAACCAACATACAAGTTTTCCCAACTTGCAACTGGTTCTTTTTTATAAGCCACTGCTTTTAAATGCGATTGTTTTTCCTCTTGAAACGGGTTAAAACTTCTATCTACATGTATTGCTGGCGCACTTGTTTTATTGTAATTATAAGGTGTATCTAAATTAGCATCGCGCTCAAAATCCATTACTGGTGCAATATTAAATTGCCCTAAACTATGTTTTACTGCCGACCGTAATAAAGCATACAACGTATGTTCGTCATCAAACTTTATTTCTGTTTTTGTTGGATGAATATTTATATCTATACTTTGTGGATTTACCGTTAAGTTTAAAAAATAACTTGCATGTGTTCCGCTTTTCAATAATCCATCAAATGCAGAAGCTATAGCATGATTCAAATAAGCACTTTTTATAAAACGATTATTTACAAAAAAATATTGTTCGCCTCTAGTTTTTTTAGCATATTCTGGTTTTCCAACAAATCCCGAAATTTTAAGCACTTCTGTTTCTTCTTCAACAGGAACTAATTTTTCATTCGTTTTATTACCAAAAATATTTACAATACGCTGTCTGTAATTACTAACTGGCAAATTAAAAGTTTCACTTCCATTATTATACATCGCAAAACTAATATTGGGATGCGCCAATGAAACACGATGAAACTCATCAATAATATGGCGTAATTCTACAGTATCCGACTTTAAAAAATTACGTCTAGCAGGAATATTAAAAAATAAATTCTTTATAGAAACAGATGTGCCTTTAGGGGTTACTACAACATCTTGAGACACAATTTTACTACCTTCAATTATAATAGTATTACCAACATCATCGTGTTCTTGTTTCGTTTTTAACTCTACATGAGCTATAGCAGCAATACTCGCTAGAGCTTCACCACGAAAACCTTTTGTATTGAGTTGAAATAAATCATCGGCAGAACGAATTTTAGAAGTGGCATGACGCTCGAAACTTAATCGTGCATCGGTTGTACTCATACCTTTACCATCGTCAATAACTTGAACTAGTGTTTTTCCTGCATTTTTTATAATCAATTTAATGATTGTGGCATCTGCATCAATAGCATTTTCCAACAACTCTTTAACCACAGAAGCTGGTCGTTGTACAACTTCTCCAGCGGCAATTTGATTTGCTACATGGTCTGGTAAAAGTTGAATAATGTCTGCCATATATTATTTAGAAAAGAAAATAGATAAATCGAAATCGATAATATAAAGGAATACTAAGATAAGAATACCAACAATAATTATAATGCGTTTTCTTGCTTCTTTATTTGGGTTATTTTTTAAATCATCAAAAGCATTATTTACTTTAGATTTTAATCCAGAATTATTACCAATTGTAGACCTGTATTCGTCAAACTTATGTTTAATTTCAAAAGGGTTCCCTTCTCCTTTATCATCATAATGACGAGGTGTGTAGCTAAATTTTTTATTTTGACGTCCTTTTAAAATTCCCATAATTTCTAAGTTTTTAAGTTATCTGAATTTAGAATCCAACATATACATACCTAACAATAATAATACCAAGATTATTATTAAAGTTCGTATTGATTTACTAAAACCTACTTTACGTTTTCTACCTCGTTCACGTTGCCACTTCGAAATAAAATCTTTTGTATCTGACTCATTTTCAACAGTATTCTTCTTACCATCTTGAGAAAATCGAGGGTTATAATTAAAGGTTTTATTTTTGCGTTGCTTTAACAAAGTACATGAATGCTTATCTTTCAAAAATACTTAAAAATAGGCAGAAATTAGGGGTAGAACAGCCAAAAATTATTAACAAAAAGCTTTACGCCACAGCGAGTTTTGTTTTTTAAAAAATTGAGGTAGTCTCTTTATCGATAGGCAGGTTTCCAAAGACGTTCCTCCTTCGCAATGACAATACAAACTTAAGCGTTTTCGCGTAAACTTGCCATTTTAATGGCAGCAACCGCAGCTTCTGTTCCTTTGTTGCCATGTTCTCCACCAGAACGGTCTATAGCCTGTTGCATGTTATTATCAGTAAGCACACAGAAAATAACTGGAGTTTCTTGAGTAACATTAAGGTCTTTTATGCCTTGTGTTACGCCTTCACAAACAAAATCGAAATGTTTGGTTTCGCCTTGTATAACGCTTCCTATAGCAATAACAGCATTAACCATTTGTTCTTGCATTTTCTTGCTACCATAAATAAGCTCGAAACTTCCAGGAACATCCCAACGGATAATATTATTTGGCAATACTCCATTTTCAATTAAAGTATCGTAAGCCCCTTGAAACAAGCCTTCGGTAATTGTATCATTCCACTCTGAAACAACAATCCCAAACCGAAATGTATTCGCGTTTGGGATTGTTGTTTTATCGTAGTTAGATAAATTTTTATTTACCGTGGCCATATTATTTATTCGCTAACACTTGGGCTTTTCCTATAAACACGTCAACTGTTGCAGCTTCAGTAGAATTAGAATAATCGTCTTTAATTTTCTTAAAGTAAGTTAATGCTTTATCAGCTTTTCCTAAATCTAAAGCAATTGCTCCAGCTTTAAACAAATACATTGGTGTAGTATACTCATTATCACGCATTTTAGCAGCTTGCTCATAATAATCTAAAGCATCTTCTTGTTGATTTAATTGCACAAATGCATCACCAATATTTCCTTTTGCTAAAGGCGCTAAAATTTCGTCATCACTTTTAAAATTACTTAAATGCTCAACTGCATTCTTATAATCTTTCAATCTTAAATAAGCAGTTCCGGCATAATAGCTTGCTAAATTCGCAGAAGGTGTACCGCCATATTCATTAATAATATCCAACATTCCAAACTTTCCTTCACCACCGTTTAAAGCTAAATTATAAAGTGAATCTTTTGCTACACCTGTTACAGCTTCATCAAAATATTTTTGCGCTTGAAACATATCATTCATTGCAGATGTTTGTTTTGGTTTTGCAATAAACTCTTTATAGCCTAAATACCCCAAAACTATTGCAGCCACAAGAGCTATAATAATAAATATATATTTCTGATTCTTTTCAACAAACGCTTCCGTTTTTGATGCAGTTTCATCAAGTGTATTAAAAACTTCTGCTGTTGCAGAACCATCTTCAATATTTTGTTCCTTCTCTGCTTTGTTTTTAGGTTTGAAACCTCTTTTATTATAAGTCGCCATTATTGTTCTATATTATTGCGCCGCAAAAATATAATTTTTCTTAAGAACTAAAAGGGTATTTATTTGATATTTTTCAATAATTTGCACTTCCTTTTAAAGAATTACAACTTCTTAACACCTTTTTAGTTACTTTTTTATGATTTTAAAATCACTTTCGTTACTCAATTATAAAAATTTCGATAGTAAATCGTTTAAATTCAACGATAAAATAAATTGTATTGTTGGTAATAATGGTATTGGAAAAACAAATATTTTAGATGCCATTTATCATTTATCGTTTGGTAAAAGTTATTTCAATCCGATAGCAACTCAAAATATTAAGCATAATGAAGAGTTTTTTGTGGTTAATGGTGACTATGAAAAAGAAAATAAACCTGAAAAAATTATAGTTAGTTTAAAACGCGGACAAAAAAAAGTAATAAAACGCAACGGGAAAGCTTACGAGAAATTTAGTGAACACATTGGGTTTTTACCATTGGTTATAATTTCGCCCACAGATAGAGACCTTATTACTGAAGGTAGCGATACACGACGAAAATTTATTGACAGTGTGATTTCGCAAAGCGACAAAGTCTATTTAACCGATTTAATTAAATACAATAAAGTACTAGCGCAACGTAATGCTTTATTAAAATATTTTGCATTAAACCATACGTTTAGTAGTGACACTTTAGATATATATAACGACCAATTAACAGATTACGGAACCCGTATTTTTGAAAAACGAGATGCTTTTTTAAAAGAATTTATTCCTATTTTTAAAATGCGTTATGAAGCCATTAGTAATGGTAACGAAATTGTAGATTTAACGTATAAAAGTGATTTGTTTGATGCTGATTTAACCTCACTTTTACAACACGCCATTAATAAAGACAAGGCATTACAATACACAAGTGTTGGTGTGCATAAAGATGATTTACAATTTAATATTGAGGAACATCCAATTAAAAAATTTGGAAGTCAAGGTCAGCAAAAATCATTTTTAATAGCCTTAAAGTTAGCACAATTCGATTTTATAAAAGCGCAATGTGGTGTAAACCCAATTTTGCTTTTAGATGATATTTTTGATAAATTAGACGAACAACGTGTTGCACAAATTATTAAATTAGTAGACGATGAAAATTTCGGACAACTATTTATTAGCGATACACATGCCGAACGCACCGAAAACGCTATAAAACAAGTGCATCAATCTTATGAGGTTTTTAACTTATAAAAAATGAAAAAAATCATGATATTAAATTAATTGAAGGCTATTAGAATATGTTTCATGCAGAAAAAGACGAAAAAATCATTAAAGATTTAGATTAAATTCAATGGCAAAACGCAATAACGAACATATAAGTATAAGTGACGCTTTAAAAGAGTTTGTAGAAAAAAATAAACTAGAAAAAGGCTTAAACAAAGTTAATGTGGCAGATGCTTGGGTAAAACTTATGGGCAATGGCGTAAACAATTATACAGCTTCAGTTAATTTAGAACGCGAAACACTCTATGTTCAACTAACCTCTAGCGTACTACGAGAAGAATTAAGCTACGGTAAACAAAAAATAATAGATATGCTTAATGAAGAATTAGGTAAAGAAATTATTAAAAAGCTAGTACTACGATAATTAGGTTTTTATTCTGAAAGAAAAAAAATACAAAAAAATACAAAGTAATATAATTTATAGTATCTTTGTAGCTTAATTATTTTAATACAAATACAATGAGTAAAGGTACCGTAAAATTCTTCAACGATTCAAAAGGTTTTGGATTTATCACTGAAGATGACAACAACAAAGAACATTTCGTACACATTTCAGGACTTATCGATGAAATTCGTGAAGGTGACGCAGTAGAATTCGATCTACAAGAAGGTAGAAAAGGATTAAACGCCGTAAACGTAAAAGTAATCTAATATATATACTTTAACAATTACAAAGTAAAAGCCAATCAAAATATTTTGATTGGCTTTTTTGTGTTTTCTACTTTTCAAAAAAAACAATTTTTGATAATAGTAAGGTTTATCGATTTTTTGGCACTACATTTGTATAGAACCTATTAAATTAACTTAATATTTAAAACAATGAGTAAAGGAACAGTAAAATTCTTCAACGATTCAAAAGGATTTGGATTTATCACTGAAGATGACAACAACAAAGAACATTTTGTTCACATTTCTGGATTAATCGACGAAATTAGAGAAGGTGATGCAGTAGAATTCGATTTAACAGAAGGAAAGAAAGGCTTAAACGCTGTAAACGTAAAAGTAATTTAATATATATTATATAACTTTTTGAAAACAAAAAACCCACCAATTGGTGGGTTTTTTAGTTATATAACTTTTAAAATACTAAAACATATCTCTACCTGAAAAATGAAAAGCACTTTCAATAGCAGCGTTATTATCACTATCACTTCCGTGTACAGCATTTTCTCCAATTGAAGCTGCGTATAATTTACGTATTGTACCTTCGGCCGCATCAGCAGGATTTGTAGCACCAATTAAAGTTCTAAAATCATCAACTGCATTTTCTTTTTCTAAAACTGCTGCAACTATTGGACCACGTGTCATATACTCAACTAATTCTCCATAAAACGGACGTTCGCTATGTACTGCATAAAATGCTTCAGCATCAGCTTTAGTCATTTGTGTTAATTTCATTGCTACAATTCTAAATCCTGAAGCTGATATTTTTTCTAATATTGCGCCAATGTGTCCTTTTTCAACAGCATCTGGCTTAAGCATAGTAAATGTTCTATTTGTTGCCATTTTCTTATTTTAAATTTTGAGCAAAAATAACCTATTTCTCATTAAAAACAAGTCATTCCAATTTTAAAAAATTTGTATATTCGCTACCTATGACTAAGCAAGATATTGAAAACATAAAAGAGTTATTAGCTACTCCAAAAAACATAGTAATAGTGCCTCATAGAAATCCAGATGGCGATGCAATTGGCTCTACTTTAGGCTTATATCATTATCTTTTAAAACACAATCATAAAGCAATAGTTATTGTTCCAAATGATTATCCGAAATTTTTAAAATGGATTCCTGGTGAACACAGTATTTTAAAGCACGATTCACAAACTGAAGAATGTGATGATTTAATAAAAAATGCAGATATTATTTTTACTCTAGATTTTAATGCAATGCATAGAACTGGGCAGATGGAAACTGTTTTATCAGAAAGCGACGCACTAAAAATAATGATAGACCATCATCAAAAACCTGATGACTATGCAACTTATATGTTTAGTGATGTTAGCATGAGTTCTACCTGTGAAATGATTTATCATTTTATTGATATGTTAAATGACACAAAGTTAATCGATGAAAATATTGCAACTTGTTTGTATGTTGGTATTATGACAGATACTGGTTCGTTCCGATTCTCATCTACAACGAATAAAACGCATCAAATTGTAGCACATCTTATTGAAAAGGGCGCTAATAATGCTGAAATTCATAATAATGTTTATGATACTAATAGTTATGAAAGATTGCAGCTTTTGGGATGTGCATTAAATAATTTAAAGGTAATTCCTGAATTAAAAACCGCTTATATAACACTTTCACAAGATGAATTAAATTCCTTCGATTACAAAAAAGGTGATACTGAAGGTGTTGTAAATTATAGTTTATCATTAGAAAATATTGTTTTTGCAGCTATTTTTATTGAAGACAGAAAAGAAGGTATTATAAAAATATCATTACGCTCAAAAGGTGAGTTTTCGGTAAATGAATTTTCACGTGCTCATTTTGAAGGTGGCGGGCATACAAATGCGGCTGGAGGAAAGAGTAATTTATCATTAAAAAATACCGTTGACAAATTTATTAGTATATTGCCTCAATACAAAAACGCCCTAAATAATGAATAAGTTACTACTATTGGCGATGGTTTTTCTGGCTATAAGTTGCAAAACACCCGAAGCCAGAAAACCTATAACTGTAAAAACAGGTTCGTTTATTGATGCATCTGTAGAACGTAATAAACAGTTAAATGCCATAGATCAAGCGAGTATTAAAAAACTTATGGCGCTTCATCAAGACACAAATTATATAGCTTCCGAAAGTGGGTTTTGGTATTATTACAATAATAAAACTGAAACAGACACGTTACATACACCAAATTTTGGTGATATTATAAGTTATAATTATAATGTAAAAAACTTAAGTGGCGCTTTAATATATTCTAAAGAAGAACTTAACACACAACGCTACTCCATGGATAGAGAAGAATTATTCACAGGTTTACGTGAGGGTTTAAAACTTATGAAAACGGGTGAAACGGTTACTTTTTTATTCCCTTCGCAAAAAGCGTATGGCTATTATGGCGATGAAAATAAAATAGGCTCAAACACTTCTTTAATTTGTGAAGTAACTGTGCTTTCAATTATTCAAAATCAATCAAATTAATCATGAAGATTTTTAAAATTTCAATTGTAGCTTTATTATTAAGCTTAACATCTTGTAAGGCACAATATCCAGATTTAGAAAATGGTATTTATGCAGAATTTGTAACAACTAAAGGTGTCATGGTTGCAGAATTATTTTACGAAAAAACACCAATAACAGTTGCCAATTTCATATCGTTAGCAGAAGGCACAAACACTATGGTTGATGAAAAATATAAAGGCAAAAAATTCTATAACGGTCTTATTTTTCATCGTGTAATGAACAACTTCATGATTCAAGGAGGAGACCCTCTTGGAAAAGGAATTGGAGATCCAGGCTATAAATTTAATGACGAGTTTCATCCTGATTTAAAACACGACAAACCTGGTGTTTTATCTATGGCAAATTCGGGAGTAAACCTGAATGGAAGTCAGTTTTTTATTCTGGAAGTTCCTAAACCACATTTAGATAATGTACATAGTGTTTTTGGAGAACTAGTAGTAGGAATTGATATTCAAGATTCTATTTCTAATGTAAAAGTTGCTGTTGGTAATAAACCAGTAGAAGATGTTGTTATTGAGGCATTAAATATTATTAGAAAAGGTAAAGAAGCAAAAGATTTTGATGCTGCCGATATTTTTAAGAATCATTTTGCCATAGCAGAACAAAAAGAAAAAGAAAAAATTGCGAAAGCTGAAACTATAATAAAAGGCACTAAAGATAAATTTAATACACAACAAGAAAAAGCTATTACATTACCATCTGGTTTACAATACACAATTACCAAAAAAGGTAGCGGAGAAAAAGTTCCAGAAACAGGGAAAATATTAACGCATTATGCTGTTTATTTTGAAAACGGAAAACTACTTGAAACTAGTAAATTAGAAACTGCCGAAGCATGTGACGCTGTAAATAAACGACGTAAAGAAGGTAATCAATATCTACCAATTGATGCAGATATAAGCCCTAACGCTAGTATGATTGCTGGTTTTAAAGAAGGCTTAAAACAATTAAGTGTGGGTGATAAAGCAACCATATTTGTGCCTTATCATTTAGCTTATGGAGAAGCTGGAAGAAGAGGCATTGCTCCAAAATCAAATTTAGTATTTGAAGTTGAAATTATAGAAATATTAAAATAAGCTAGTCAAAATTTAACATAAAAATTATAACAAACACTTATCTTTACGTTGTAAAACAAAACTTATGCAATTATTAAAGTTCGATTGGAATCCTATAACTGGGATTGATATTATTGGAAATTTCAAATTACATTTTTACAGCCTTATGTGGGTTGCTGCTTTTCTTGTAGGTTGGTATATTATGAAGCGTATTTTTACGAAAGAAAAAGTTTCATTAACATATTTAGACCCTTTATTTATATATACAGTTTTAGCAACTATGATTGGCGCACGTTTAGGACATGTATTGTTTTATCAATCGGAATTAATATCACAAGATTTCTTTAGTATTTTTCTTCCTTTTAAGTTTAAAGGAGGCTTTGAATTTACAGGTTTTCAAGGACTTGCAAGTCATGGAGCTGCAATAGGTATTATTGCTGGCATGTACTTATATAGAAGAAAATACAAGTACAAATCATTACTTTGGATTTTAGACCGTCTAGTAATTTCAGTAGCTTCTGGTGCTGTTTTTATTAGAATTGGAAATTTTATTAACTCTGAAATTATAGGAAAAGTTACCGATTCAAATTTTGGAGTTCGGTTTATTCAAGATGAATATTACAAACGAGAAATCACGCAACTTACGGGTATTAAAGATGTTAAAAATGCTTATGCAGCAGTAACAGATAACCCACAATTTCAAAATCTTTTAGATGCTGTTCCTTATAGACATCCAGCACAATTATACGAATCGTTTTGTTATATTTTTGTGTTTTTAATTTTATGGTATTTCTATTCAAAAACTAAGAAAAGAGAACAAACTGGTTTTCTTTTTGGGTTATTTTTAATCTTATTATGGACGGTTCGTTTCTTTGTAGAAAACATTAAAGAACCACAAGGCGATGAGTATATTAACTGGTTTGGTTTAAATACAGGGCAATGGCTTAGTATTCCATTTATTTTTATTGGTTTATACTTTATGTTTGTTTACAAGCCAAAAACACAGTAAAATAACATGCATTTTAAAGACTTTAAAATAGTTACTTGCTTTGTTTTAGCTATTTTTAGTTTAGGTATTTATTCTTGTAAAGAGAATAAAAAAGTTATCAAACAAACCGAAGTTACTTTTACCAAAGAAGGTAAACTTACTCTTTTTAAAACTTCAACCGATTCCACAAAAGTCACTATAGATATTGAAATAGCCGATAACGATTACGAAATACAAACAGGATTAATGTATCGCAAATCTATGAAAAACGATCAAGGCATGTTGTTTGTTTTTGACGATGTTAGAGAGCGTTCTTTTTATATGAAAAACACGCAATTCTCTTTAGATTTAATTTTTATTAGTGATACCAAAACTATTGTTAGTTTTCAAAAAAACGCAAAACCTTTTGATGAAAGCTCATTACCATCTTATGCGCCTGCTAAATATGTTTTAGAAGTGAATGCTGGCTTGGTTAAAGCTTGGGGTTTAACTGTTGGTGATAGTATGAGTTATAATCAGTAATTCTGTTTCATTTAAAAACATTTTCTTAAATCAACATATTTGAAATCATATAGTTAATATGTTTTAATTAAAAATAAATGAATTTTCGCATGAGTTTAACTTAAACGCAAATAATTTATATTTTATAAAAATTACATAGTTTTTGAAAAAAGCGAGTATTACAGATAAAAAATAGTGGCAGAAATATTAATTTCTGCTTTTTCACCGTTAAAGGAAAATAATTCATTACCTGTTATTGTAGATGCTGCATCTTTACAGAACGCACAATTATATCAAAAATTTGGCTTTAAACTTATTAAAGAAGAACTATCTTTAGGATTTCCTATTTATTTTTTAAGATTGAATTAATCCAAATACCCCATTTTCTGCATCCAATCATCATTAAACATTTTGGCTACATAACGACTTCCATGATCATGAAATAAGACCACAACTACATCGTCCTTTTTAAAATGCTCTTTTAATTGTAACAATCCTTTTATGGCTGCTCCTGCAGAATTACCTAAAAACATACCTTCTTCTTTCGCTAAACGTCGTGTGTAAACGGCGGCGTCTTTATCGGTTACTTTAGTAAAACCATCAATAAGACTAAAGTCTACATTTTTGGGTAAAATATCTTCACCAATACCTTCGGTTACATAAGTGTAAATTTCGTTTTGGTCAAAAATTCCCGTTTCGTGGTATTTTTTAAATACGCTTCCGTACGTATCAATTCCCCAAATTTTTATATTCGGGTTTTGCTCTTTTAAATATTTTCCAATTCCAGAAATAGTACCACCTGTACCAACACCAACTACAAAGTGTGTGATTTTACCTTCGGTTTGTTTCCAGATTTCTGGTCCAGTTGTTTCGTAATGTGCTAAAGCGTTACTTGGATTATCGTACTGATTTACATACCACGAGTTTGGAGTTTCTTCTCCCAAACACTTTGAGACAGAGTAATAGCTTCTTGGGTCGGTTGGCTCAACATCAGTCGGACAAACAACAACCTCAGCGCCTACTGCACGAAGCATATCTACTTTTTCTTTTGATTGTTTATCGTTTATTACAAATATACATTTGTAACCTTTTACTATGCCCGCTAAAGCTAAACCCATACCTGTATTACCCGATGTGCCTTCTATTATTGTTCCGCCTGGTTTTAATCGACCGTCGCTTTCTGCATCTTCTATCATTTTAAGTGCCATTCTATCTTTTGTAGAATTGCCTGGGTTAAAGGCTTCGTATTTTGCTAATACTAAACATGGCAATTCTTCAGTAAGTTTATTAAGTTTTACTAATGGAGTATTACCTATTGTTTCTAGTATGTTTTTTGCGTACTGCATAGTTTAATTTTTCGCTACAAAAATAACTAAAAGGGAATTGTTAGAAGTTAAAAACTGATTTTAAAATTATACTTATCTCAACAAAATGCAATTAATTTAAATATAATGTAATTAATTATGGTGATTACTGCGTTAGTGATTGCAACGGCATCCTTTTTTGAGGCACGAGAAAAAGATATAGTGGAAAGCACGACCTAAAAGGGAACGCCCAAACTGTTTTTATTTATGTGAATTTAATGGCTTTTACAGGCGATATTTTTGTGATGATGTACGATGGGATTAAAAGCATGAGAAAACACAGTATGAGTGTGCCGATGTTTAGGGCAATTAGATAGCCAATGCTAATATAAACTGGTGCTTGAGTTACGTAATAGACGCTGGGGTCGAGCGGGAAAAGTTTGAAATATTTTTGCGCAAATAGCAAGCCTAAACCTATAATGTTACCCCAAAATAGCCCTAAAAGAATAAGATAGGATGCATTGTATAAAAAGAGTTTTCGGATGCTGAGGTTAGTACTTCCTAAGGCTTTTAGAATACCTATCATTTGGGTGCGTTCGAGAATTAAAACAAGTAGCGCGGTTATCATGTTAATGCCTGCTACGAGTATCATAATACCGATAATGCCGTATATGTTGTTGACGAATATTTTTATCCATTCGAAAATGGAATAATACTTATCTGATATGGTTTGTGTATTGAATGTTGATGGGGTGTTTTGGTATATTTCGATGCCTTTTTTTTGGAGCTGGCTATAATCTTCTATAAATACTTCGAAGTTTCCTATTTGGTCGCTTTCCCACTTGTTGATGCGTTGCATATGACGAATGTCGCCTATTAAATATGTGGCATCAAAATCTTGGTAACCTGAATTATAAATACCTACAATTTTATAGCTTATTTGACTTGGTGGTTTGTTTGGGTCTGATTTTGCAAATACCATTTGAAACTTTTCACCTACTTTAAACCCTAATCTATTTACTAAATATTGCGATATTAAAACATCTTCGTTTCGTTTTTTTGTGTAATCTGGAAGTTTCCCTTCTACTAGAAACTCTTCAAAATAACTCCAATTATAATCGCCTCCTACACCTTTTAAAATAGTGCCTTCAAAATCGGTTTCTGTTCTAATAACTCCAAATTTTGTTATAACCGCTTGTATATGGCTAATGCCTTCTACAGATTTAAATTCTGGGTAAAAATCTTGGTTTTTAGAAATTGGATAAACCGTTTCTTGCGAATTGTTACTATCGTAATTTGTAATGGTTACATGCCCATTAAATGCCACCACTTTATCGCGAATTTTTTGTTGCAGGCCAATGCCTGTAGCAATAGAAATTAGCATCACAATAATACCAATTGCAATTGCTGCAATACCAATTTTTATTATTGGTGCCGATATGCTACTTTTATACGCTTTACTACCAATAATGCGTTTAGCTATAAAATACTCGTAATTCAAATTAGATTAATGACGTTTAATGTTTTCAAAAATACAGTTTTATTATTTGTTTTAGTCATGATTTCTTGTGCTTCTAAAAGTGAAAAAAAATCTACTAAACAAGATGAGATTCT
>Ga0256845_1001330_pt1 | contig 20046 bp, 16 predicted proteins | sample RiftiametaG_FD_189101 | JGI IMG/M metagenome (GOLD analysis project Ga0256845, IMG submission 189101) | Tube worm associated microbial communities from hydrothermal vent at the East Pacific Rise, Pacific Ocean - Riftia | ecosystem: Host-associated > Annelida > Integument > Unclassified ...
TAGCGATAAAGAACTACATCTATTTTGGACAATAACCAAAATGATGTATTTCTAAATCGGGGTTAACCCTTACTAAATGCCGTAAGTTCACTATTTCACAACTCCTACTGCATAAGTCGGGTTTAACTTTATAAACTTTTTACTTTCAACTAATTATTGCATTCGCTACGCTCAACTATTTTTTAATATTAAGAATTTAAAGATTACTCCACCGCAAAGTCGCGAAGACGCAAAGGGTTTTTGTCCACAAATTAACACTGATTTTTACTAATTTCTTTTATCTCTTAATTTGTGGAATTTGTGGATCATCTCGTCTCCAATAATATTTGCCAAAATGGAATTATATCAATTTTAAAATTCGCAAAAGTAACTTGTTCTGCTGTATTATATGTATATATATAAGCCTTATCAACACTCTGTTCTTTCATCGCTTTCAGCAAAGAATTAATTTCCCTCTCTTTTGTATCAAAATCATCAATATTATAACAAACCTGAATTAATACTTTTAAACTATCTTTAATAATAAAGAAATCAACTTCTTTATTATTGGTTGTTTTATAGTAAAATATATCTGAATATTTTCTTTGTAAAAAATTAAATACCAGGTTTTCAAATAGTCGCGACTTATCTGTTATTATTCTATTTAAAAAAATAAATGAATTATCGCTTAAATATGTTTTACGCTTAGATTGCCGGGCAACAAAAGATGTCCTGTATTGATAAATATTACTTGTTAAAAATGGCTCGGGTAATACGGCAAAGTAACTTGTTACTGTTGGCACACTTGTTTTATAAACACTAATAATCTTATTAGACAAACTTGTTATTGAAAATTCCTTTGTTATATTTTCTGTAATTTTACTGACTATAAGTTTTAATAAATATTCATCTTTATCGTATTTTATTACCAAATCTTTATAAAACAGTAGATTATAAATGTTTTTTATAACAATTCTTTTATCATCGCGGTCTGCTTTTATTACCTCAGGGAACCCTCCGTATTGAAGAAATTCATCAAATAAATTTATAATTTTTGCTCGATTTGTAAAATACTCCTTTTGTGTAATATCTTCCTTTTTCAGCTTAAGAAACTCGGTAAAAGAAAAAGGGAAAATATTAATCTCTGTACTTCTGCCTTTTAAATAAGTGGCTATATCGCGACTTATCAAATTTGCATTGCTACCTGTTACATATATTTTATACCCTGCAACATGTAACCGTTTTAAATAAAAATGCCAATTATTCAAATTCTGTATCTCATCAAAAAACAGTATCGGCTTTTTATTTGGAAATAGACTTTTATAGGCATCAATTATTAAATCATAACTTTCTAATAAATTCAAGCCTATCAATCTTTCATCCTCAAAATCGAGAAAAAGAATATCTTCTATATTATATCTCTTTGCTGTTTCGTATAAAGTATATGTTTTACCACATCGCCTAATACCTGTAAATACAATAATACTATCTATATCAGGAATATAATAATCTCTATAAATAATATTCTTATTTTTAATTATTTCCTGATTTTCAAGAATTATTCGTTTTATTATATTTTCATTCATTTTTATTAAGCGTTATTTTACAAATATAAACATTTTTATTAAACAACACTTAATAAAATACAACAAATGCTTACCCCCGAATTAACACTAATTTTCACTAATTTGTTTATCTCACGAGAGATGCAAAGGTTTCTTGCCACAAATTAACACTGATTTATTTTATCTTCACCCCTGTAAGTCCTCCCGAAATGCTTCTCCGAAAAAATCGGAGTAAACAGGGATAAACTATCAAGGGGACACTATCTTCAATTTAGTATTTGTTGCATAATTACAGCATTGTATAATTGTATCATTGTATTCTCATTTTGCTCTTAATACTTTTCTAACCATTTAGATAAAAATACATCATAAACTTTATAAACATTATCTTCATAATAAATCATTTCTTTGTCTAACAGTGATTTTAACATTCGATTAACTGTACTTGCCGTTAAGTTATATTTATGTAAAAATTCTTTTGCATTTGGTTTTGATAGTTGCTTTTCTTTGGCTATGCTTTTAAGTAAACTAAACTGACCTTGCGTAAGTAAATTTCTATATGAGTAAAAAATATATTCTTTTTCTTTAATTATATTGATTCTGCATTTTTCAAAATCATCCTCTATAATATTTATACTACCCATTTCAAAAAGGCGATTAAAAAAATATTGTACATAAAATGTATGATTATCATAATATTCAATATATTTTTTAACCTGCTTAATATCTATTTTTCGATTTGATTTATTAAAAAGATTTACAATAAATCTTGCATATTCATCTGTATTTAAACGCTGTAACTCCATTAAATCTGATGATTGATAAAATGGTCTTCCATAATCAGAAAATATAGAGAACAATAAATGCTTGTTACTTCCTGAAAAAATAAACTGATCTTTATGCTGATGCTGAATATGTGTTCTTAAAATGGCTTCTATATTTTTTTGCGGATATTCGGTAATTTGTTGAAATTCGTTGAAAGCAATAATATATTTTTCTTTTTGTGCAGCCAAATATCTGAATATCTTATCTAATGATTGCTCCCGCTCATCTTTTGAATTATAATTTATCTCTATTTCCGGCATTCCTGTAAGTTCATCAAATACTAACTTACCTCTAATTCCTGAAATTAAAGATTGTATCTTTTTTAAGAAATTAGCATTTTCCTTTTCATCTGCTAATATTGCATTTGAAAACAGTTTAATAAAATCATCAATATTTTGAGTTGAAATTATATCAATATACAATAAACGAGTTTGTTTACGATTTTTTAATTTATAAAAAACATGCTTTATTAATGCTGTCTTTCCTAATCTTCTTATTGACAGTAGTGTTAAATTCCGACCGTTATCTACTGCCGAAATAATCTTTTTTGTTTCTGTATTTCTATTACAAAACAAATCAGGAGAGATATAGTCTGATATTAAAAAAGGATTTTTCTTCATAATACTTTACATTTTGCGTAACACATTTTGCGTAACACATTTTGCGTAACAAATATCAGCATTTAAAATAAAAATAACAAATTTAAAAGAATTAAGGTTTTAGAGAGTTATGATTTCTCACCGCAGAGTCGCGAAGACGCAAAGATTTTAACTAAATAAAAAGTCATCTTATATATTAAGAATATCTTTAATCTTCTTGTGGAAGTCTATCCATGATATTATTGTAATATCTGATAAATTCATAGACTCTTCACCTCCATATATTAGAACTTTTTTAATTTGAAATGCTATTTTCGAAAAGTTTTTTATATTCTTAATAAAGTCTTTATTATAAGTTTGACCTGCTTTTATTTCAATAGCCAATAAATTATTATTTGGTTGTTCTATTATACAATCAATCTCTGTTCCATTACTTTCTCGCCAATAGTATATTTGAGGAGTTTTACCATTATGATAATTAATTTTTATAAATTCAGAAATAACTAAATTCTCAAATAATGCCCCATACAGATAGTGAGTTTTAACATCGTTCTCATGTTGAATATTTAACAGTGAAGCTATTACGCCCGTATCATAAAAGTACAGCTTAGGAGATTTTATTAATCGTTTATTAAAATTTCTATAATATGGTTGAACTAAATATATAATATAACTTGCCTGCAATATTGATAACCACGATTTAGCAGTATTAACCGTAATGCCGGTATCGTTTGCCAAAGATGTCAGATTAAGAACTTGCCCTACTCTACCTGCACATAATTTTAAAAAACGTGAAAAAGCCGTCAGGTCTCCAATATTTTTCAGTGTACGTACATCTCTATCGATATATGTTTGTATATATGACGGATAAAAATGATTAGGCGAAATATCCTTATCATATAAAACCGGATAAAAACCTTTAACAATTAATTTATGCCAATTAATTGTATCTCCGGGTATTTCAATTATATCAAACGGAAACAGATTATTTATATTTACTCTGCCTGCAAGTGACTGAGAAATATGCTCATTAAGCAAAAAACTTTGAGAACCTGATAATATATATTGCCCTGTCTCATCTTTTTCATCACAAAATACTTGTATATAACTAAATAAATCCGGAACATTTTGCACCTCATCAAAAATTATCTTTACTCCTTTATCTTTTAAAAAACCCATAGGATCAGAAAGTATCATCTCTCGATAATCAAGCCTCTCAAGATTATAATATTGATAATCACTAAATTCAGACCTTAGTAATGTTGTTTTACCCGATTGCCGTGGTCCTGTTAATGATACTACCTTAAATTGAGTAAGCATTCTTTTTAAGTGCTCTGTAATATTGCGGTTTATAATCATTTTATATGTAAATATATATTTATATTGCAAATATACATACTTTTGGTCAATAATTAACACTAATTTTTACTTATTTATTGGTCTCAAATAACTTTTTACTTTATAAACTTTCTACTTTCAACTCTTTTCTTTATCTCTCGCGAAGACGCTAAGTCGCAAAGGAATTTCTCACTATCGTTCGAAATACTAGAAGCTAGATAGTTAGAAACTAGATATTAGATGCCGGACAATTAGACGCTTACTTTCAACATTACAGGATACGAGCTACAAGCTCGCACCAGCGGAGGGAATTAAGGGTTAAAATTATCACGCAAAGACGCAAAGAATTTTAACCTCGAATTAACACTAATTATCACTAATTACTTTTTCTTTTTAATTTGTGTCAATTTGAGAAATTTGTGGTTATTCTCTTTTTTTTTAACCACTAATTTATTAGTCTAAAATAACTTTCAACTCTATAATTATTTTGCTTTTAATACTTTTCTAACCATTTAGATAAAAATACATCATAAACTTTATAAACATTATCTTCATAATAAATCATCTCTTTGTCTAATAAGTATTTTAATGCTTTATTAACTGAACTTGCTTGAGTAAAGTTGTATTTTTTGATAAACACTGATGAGTTTGGTTTTTCAAGAGTTCGCTCTTTGGCTATTGCTTTTAGTAAGTTAAATTGTAATGATGTTAATATATTTCGATAATTAAAATATATATACTCTTTTTCTTTTAAAATTTCAGTTATAATAGCATCCGTTACATTACTGTTAATCTTTTCAATCTTTGTATCATAGAGTTTATTGAAAAAATATTGAACATAAAAAGTATGGATATCAAAGTATTCTACAATATTTTTTACAAGTTCAAAATCAATATCTTTCCCTTTTTGTTTAAATTTATCAACAATAAACAGGGAATATTCATCAATATTAAGCCTAGTTAAATTTAACACTTCCGAACTTGAATAAAAAGGACGTCCGTAATCGTTAAACATACTTATAAGTATATGCTTGCTACTTCCTGAGAATATATATTTATCTTTGTGTTGTGAATGAATATGTGTACGCAATATTGCTTCTATATTTTTTTCAGGATAATTTGTTATTTGCTGAAATTCATCTATAGCTATTAAATATTCATCTTTTTGTTCCGATAAATATTTGAATATTGTATTAATTGAATGTTCACTTTCACTTGGTGTTTTATATGCAAATTGCAGATTCGGGATACCTGTTTCTTCATTTATGGATATACTTGCATTTATACCTGAAATTAACTTTGTTAATTTTTTAAGCCAATTTGAGTTTTTTGATTCTATTTCTATTAATTTATTACCAAATTCCTTAACAAATTCCGACATATTTTGTGTTTTCAATATATCGAAATATAATAGCTTTATGTTTTGCGTTTTATCTTGTTTTAAATGATAAAACAGATGTTTGATAAGTGCTGTTTTTCCTAAACGTCTTATTGACGTAAGTACTATATTCCTATTGTTTTTATATGCTTTAAGTAATATATTAAGTTCCCTGCTTCTGTTACAAAAATATTCAGGTGAATAATAATCTAATACAGGAAACGGATTTATATATTTTTTTGCTTCACTCATATTATTACACTTTTAGTGTTATACTAACAGCGTTACACCAATAGTGTAACAAATATAGATTAAATCTTTATAAAATACAAATCAACTCTTACTTTTAACTACAAATAGACTATTAGATGCTAGAAGCTAGAGATTAGACTGCTAAAGGTTAGAAACTAGAGACTAGACTTTAGACTACTAGATACTTACTTTCAACTTTATAAACTTTTAACTTTCTACTTTTAACTCTTTTTTTATCTCACGCAAAGACGCTAAGTCGCAAAGGGATTTCTCACTATCGTTCGAAATACTAGAAGCTAGATAGTTAGAAACTAAATATTAGATGCCGGACAATTAGACGCTTACTTTCAACATTACAGGATACGAGCTACAAGCTCGCACCAGCGAGGGGATGTTTTGTTGTACCGTAATATAAAGTTTAAAAATATGCTTTAAATGAAAACGGTATCGCTTATAGAGTTTATTCGGAAGGAGTATAGAGATGAGGATTATTTTTTACTTTTTGTTTATATTTTATTCTTAATAAAATATTAGGAATAATTAATACAATAAGCGGAATTATTAAAATAAGCATACCAAATGTTTGTGCTCTTAAATTTGATAAGACTATAGATAAAATTATAAAACTTACTGATGTTATTGCTAAAACAACTGTAGCCTGAGTGTGTGATAGTCCCAATTCTAACAACAAATGATGAACGTGTCTTTTGTCGGGACTAAAAGGAGATGTTCTGTTATAGATACGTATTAAAAAAACTTTTAACATATCAACCAAAGGCAGAGCCAAAAAACCCATTGCAACCACCGGAGATGTTTTAATTTTATAAATTCCTTCGTAATTTGCATTTATTTCAATAAACTCTATTGCCAAAAATGCCAATATCACTCCAAGCAAAAGAGAGCCTGTGTCTCCCATAAATATTTTTGCAGAAACATTATACCGCAAAAATGCTATTAAAGAACCTAATAATGCAGATATTAAAATAACCAATTGTATGCTTACTTCATTTTTTACAAGAAAAAACCATATACCAAATGCTGCCGAAGCAATTATAGATGTAACTGTACATAATCCATTAATACCATCTATAAGGTTTACTGCATTTATAATTGTTAAAAATGTAAAAATTGAAAACAATACACTCACCCAATATGGAAGTTCTGCTATACCAAATAAATCATAAAAACTGGTTATTCTTACATCTCCCAGTATTACAAGTACACTTACTGCTATTAACAACCCTATAAATTTTTTATTGGGAGCAAGAGCTATAATATCATCTTTCATTCCCAAGAAAAAACCAACAATCATTGCAAACATAAAATATTGCAAACTGGGAAAGGTTTTAAAATCAGTAAAAATGGATATGGAAAGTATAAAACCAAGAAAAATTGACAATCCACCCAATGTTGGGATTGAAGTATGGTGAGAAGTCCGACTATCAGGTTCGTCAATAAGGTTTTTTGACTTTGCTATATTAATAATTACTGGAATAGTAAAATATGTTAATATAAATGCAAATAATGATGGTAAGACTATATCTATAATTATATTCATTACTTTTTCTTTTCTACAAAATTAATGTTTTTTAACGACTAATTTATATTTTTCTTTTACTACATCAAATATAAAAACAGGTGTTGAAATAAAATTACGTTGCCACATGCGTTTAGGTTCTTTTAATAATCGCCCTAACCACTCAAAACCAATTTTAATAACCCACTGTGGAGGACGTTTAACTGTTTCGGCATAAAAATCAAATACAGCACCTATACTACAAATAATATTAGCATTCAGATGATTTTTATTAATATAAACCCACTTTTCTTGCTTAGGTGCTGTCATTCCAACAAACAGAATATCCGGTTCAAAAGAATTTACCTTATCAATCATTAATTGAGTATCATCATCACTAAACTTCCGCTTAAAAGGAGGAGAATATGATTCAACTATAATATTAGGATACTCAATATTAATCTTATTTCTAATTATATCAAGTGTTTTTTGTGATGCTCCTAGATAAAAGACTTTAAGTTTTCCAGAATTAGCCTTTTGCAATAAATAACGATGTATATCAGAACCGGCAATTTTTTTAATTACTTGTTTTTTTAACCATTTTATTGCCATAACAATACCTATACCATCTGCCAGAAGAATATCTGAATGTTGTAGTGCTTGCTTAAATTCATCATCGTTTTTAGCTACTCTATATGAATGTGGATTGATGGTATTTATTAAAGTCTTATTTTTTGAAAATTCTATTGATTTTAAATTGACTGCTAATATTTTATAATCGAATAATTGAACTGTATTCATTTTTATTTTTAATTTAAGAAATTCGTGTTTCCCCCTTTATCCTCAAATATTCTTTTCTTTTAACCACAAATTAACGCTAATTTTCTCTAATTTATTTACCTTTTAATTTGTGCTAATTTGAGAAATTCGTGGTTATCACCGCTAAGACGCTAAGTTCTTTATTTATTTATTATACCCCCCAAATGAATTTGGGGGCTAGGCTCATAGAAAGATATCGTGTTAAACTAAATATCATCCAATATAAAATCTGCTATATGCTTGTGTATAATGCCATTGGAATTATCTTTGCCGATATTGTCCATTGTAAGAACATATTTCGGATAATTATCTTTTATTTTCATAAGAGGTTTGTACTCCCTGTCAAAGGTTTCTCTTTCTGTCATTTTATAAGCTATTTGTATATACATTTTCTCATTCCGCTTTTTCGCAATAAAATCTACTTCAAGATTATCTAACTTCCCCACATACACTTTGTATCCGGCACGTTTAAGTTCGAGCATAACAATATTTTCGAGTATCCCTGAAATCAACTTGCCGGAATATCCCAAAAGTGCATACACTAACGATTGATCACCTACATAATATTTCTCATTTGTCTTTAATATCTCTTTACCTCTGATGTTATAACGCGGAATACGATATAAAATATAAGAACTCTCAAGAGCCTTTAAGTAATTATATACCGTATTTATATCAAGTTTTCGATGCTGACTTTTGAAGTAGTCCGATATGTTTTTGGCAGACAAGATATTTCCAATATTATCGAAAATAAATTTCACCACTCTCTCCAAAAGTTCTATATCTCTTATTCTATACCTTTGAACAACATCGCGTAAAATAACAGACGTGTATATGTCATAAATAATTTTGTATGCCTCCGGAAACGGTATATTGCTTGAATGAATCGCCGGGAAACCTCCTATACGGAGGTAATTCTCAAACTCAGAATAATTATCTGAAAGAAGAGATGAGTATTCACTTTTAAATTGCAAGTATTCTTTAAATGATAAAGTATATATCTCGAATTGTACATATCTGCCTGACAAATAAGTAGATAACTCTGACGACAACAAATGTGAGTTGGAGCCTGTAATATACAAATCAATATCAAAATCAACCGTCAAAGCATTTACTGCCTTTTCCCACTCATCTACCTCCTGTATCTCATCTAAAAGCAAATAATATCCGGTTTTGTTATTTATCTTTTCGAAAATATAATCGTACAGGTGCTTAGCTGTTTTTATTTCAGAAAACCGGAAACTCTCAAAATTGATATATATAATATTATCGAGAGCAATATCGCGTTTTTTAAGTTCTTCAATAAGTAACTTCAATAAAACTGATTTGCCACTACGCCTAATACCCGTAATAACTTTGATAAAAGGTTTATCAATAAATTCTGATATTTGTGCTATATAAACTTCTCTATCAATCATATTTATATGTTTACAAGCACAAATATACATAATTTTTATGTGTTTTTATGCTTATACACATAAAAACTTTGCAAAAAATTAATTATTTGTGGATATACACATAAACACTCTCGCTGTACGATTATTTTTTATCCACTAATTAACGCTAATTTTCACTGATTTATTATCTACTAATTTGTGCTAATTTGAGAAATTTGTTGTAGGCACATATAGTAGCAAAATTCCGATTTGCCTGCCCACCGGTGATGGTGTGGTTCTTTATTTATATACCCCCAAATGAATTTGGGGGCTAGACTCATAGAGAACCCACCGATTAAAATCGGTAGTTAAACTCATAAAAAAACCGTAAGGTTTAATAATCTGTGAAATTCGTGGTTTATTCTTGTAGTATCTGTTCTAGTATTTTTACAAAATTTTGCTCAAATTTTTCAATTGTATAATTCTCTTTAAATCTTTTATATCCGTTTTGTCCCATTTGATATCTGACATGTGTATTATTAATTAAAAATTCTATCTTTTCAGCTAACTGCATAGCATCTTTTTTTTCTACAATAAAACCATTAAACCCATCTTCTATGATTTCAGGAATAGCACCTTCGCTTGTGGAAATCACCGGCAAACGATATTGCATAGCTTCTAATATTACTAAAGGGAAACAATCATTAAAAGTTGGATGAATAAAAATATCCGATTGCTTAAATATTTTATCTTTTTCATCACCATACTTCTTACCTAAATAAAATACTTTATTTTGTAAATTTATATTATGTATTTTATTTTCTAATTCAAAAACTGAGATATCACCTTCACCACCTACTATATTACAAGTAAATTCTACACCTTTTTCTATAAGTATCTTACATGCATATAATAATACATATACCCCTTTAGTTTCTATTAAATTTGATAAAAATAGCAGATTAGGGGGAGTATTATTTTGTTGTTTGTCAAATTTTATGTTTCTATTTGATATTCCATTAGGACAATAGTAAACATCATCCTCTTTTACATATCTCTCAATATCATAATATAGATACTTTGATAATAATATACTTTTTGTATTATTAAACACCCTTTTATATAACCAATTATCTTTTCTGTTATTTTGATTAAGTGCAACTCCTTTATTATGAAAATGGAATACTATTTTTTTACGAAACAGCTTTACTAAAAAAACAATAAAACTATCTTTATAAAAACCTCCACCTTTTGCTGTTAGAGTAATATAAACCAATTTAGGATTAAAAAACAAAAGAGCATACAAAACTCTTATATTTATTGTAAAAAAACGCCATAACTTAATAAAACCACCACTCCCTATTTCACCAACATTTTTTGATGTACTTAAATTTATATATCTGCATTTAAAAGTATTATTTATTAATTTGCTGTCTATTATCTGTTGCCCTACAACAGCGGCACCATGAACCGGAGGAGGATAATGAAGAATAAATAGTATATTATTATTTTTATTCATTAATAAGTTTGTTGTAAATTGTATTTAATTTTTTTATTTTTTTATCCCAACTATAATCTCTTGCTCTTTCTACTGCTCCTTTTGATAGCATTTGACGGTAATCTTCATTTTCATATAACTTTTTAATTGCATTAAAAAAATCTAATGATGCTTTTTTAGGATTAGTTACTGAAATTTTTATTCCACAACTATCATTAATTACATCTGCGAAACCGCAATGATTAAGTGTAATAACAGGCAAACCGTAAGATAATGCTTCTAATAATACTGTAGAAGTTAAATCGCTTATACTTGTAATACAAAACAGATGACCTTTTCTCATTACATTTATTGCACTATCTCGTTTTAACCACCCATACCAAATACAATGCTTATCTACTTTTAGTTTTTGTGCTATAGTTTTCCACTTATTAGTTTCTTTTCCTTCACCAAGAATATGTAATTCATAATTAATATCTATATTTTTCAATGCTTTTAATAAAAGAGGTAGATTCTTTCGTGGAGTATGTAAACCACTCCAAATAATTTTTAAAGGTTTAGCTTTTTCTCTTATATTTAATATCTTACTACTTTTACCATTTAATTGACCAACTTCACTGATTATAAAAGAATCAACATTCCATATTCTTTTTGCAACAACAGCATTGCTTTTTGTAGCTGAAATCAAAATACTATTTCTTCGTTTAGCAGCCAGCTGCGGTCTAACTAAAAACTTTTGTTGCCATAGATTAATAATATTTCTGGCCGAATAAAAAATAAAGCCATAAAAACCTAATGACGGTAAAAACCTCCATGGAGAATTTTCTAATCCACCTATAGGTCCCCAAACAAACGGTTTGTCAATTTTCCATAAAAATCCCGGTTCTCTATATCCAACCATATTTAATTGATGGATAATATCAAAGTTTATTTTCTCATTCAGTTCTAATGCTAAATTATATACTTTTTTATGCCATTGCCTGTAAAACCAATAATATGATGGAGGCCATATTTTACGTAGCAATCTGGCTCTTTTCTTTCTTATAAAATAGAATTTAATATTTTTACCAAAATCAGGATTCTCTTTTAAATATTTATTAATATCCTGTTCCCATTTTTCTTTTTCTACAATAACATGTAATTCGTGATATTGAGATAAGCCTTTTATGAAATTCCACCCCATACCCGGCTCTGAACCTCTATATGGACTGCAAGTGTATGAATTTAATAATATCTTATATCTTTTCTGCATAAGTTTTTAATGATATAAATTTTAAAAGTAACGTTTGCCCTGTTTTATTTTCTTCTATTATTAATTTCTTCTCAATAAATTGTAACAGATAAAACTTCCAATTATTAATATCCCACTCTTTAAAATACAAACTTATCCATTTATTATTTTCATTTATAATTGCATCTATACTCTTTTTAGGTTTTAAAATAAAGTTTGTTTGAAAAATATAAGTAAACAAATCATACCCCAATGGATACTCCCCTGCCATTTCCCAATCAATTAATTTTAAATTCTCTTTTTGTTCAATAATATTCCATGGGCAAAAATCTCCATGGGCAAAAGTAAAAATCAAATCATTTTTTTTGAAACTACTTTTTTCTGAAATTAACAATAATAAATCTAAGATTTTATTATCAAGATGTATTGTTTTTCTCTGTTTACCCTCTATATACGTAGTAGAAAAAAACACAAAATCATCATTAACTTTTTTATCTATTAATTTTGGAATAAGAATATTATCCCCATACTTTTCCAGTATATTAATTTCATTTATGCTTAATTGACGAGCTTTAGGTTTAATTGAAAATTTAGCAAATAGTTTATTGTTTGTTTTAGTATTATACGCTAATACTGATATCTTTTGCTCTTCACCTCTATTCCCCGAATTAAAAGATAAAGTATAATCACTTCCTATTAATTCAAAAATATTTTGATAATCATTAGGCAATTCGTTTTGCAAACATTTATTCTTTATACGAAAAAAAGTAATATTTTCCCATAGAAACCAATAAATTGATGTAACCCAAGAATAAGGTGTATATAATCTCCATAAAAACCTATCTTTCTTATCTACATTAGGAAAATATAATGTCTTAGAGTTAGTTTTAAAGATAAAATATTGCATATTAATAATACCTCTCTGCCATTTTATTCATAATAAAAAACAATGCTTCATTTTTTGTCTTTAATATTTCTCCTCCTGTATCTATCCAAATAGAATTTGGCTGTTTACTACTAAACTCTTTTAATTCTTTAACTTGCCGCTTTATTTCATATAAATTCAATTCCGGCTTTCTTTTAAATATTTTTTCTGCATCTGCTCCAAAACACAATATAATATTGGGTTTTGGAATAAATCTGCCAATAAATCTAATTATACCTTTAGGCAGTCCTATCCTACCTCTTTTTGCATCAATATAATAATCATAAAAATATCTATCAAAAATCCATACTGTTGTTTTTTTTACTAGCAAAAAATGAACTAATATCCAATATCCGAAAATATAATCAAATGAATAATATAAAATTCTCAGCAATGATAATATCACCCCTGATGACTTATGTTCATGCGGGTTTTCAACAACAGAGTCCATTGTAGGTTTACCAAATAATTGAGCAATATTGGGTATTAAGTTTGGTCTCATATGTGAATATATTATTTTATTATGCAATGCTTCCTCAAGTATTGGTTTTATTTCTTTAAATATAGTTGTTTTCCCTGCCCCATCAACTCCCATCATTGCTATTGATACTCCTGGTGTATGTATAATTCTTTTAAATTTGTAATAATAGTGTTTTATAAAATTCGATAATCCAATTAAATTTTGTTTATAATTAAATCCTTGATGTATTTTCTGAGCTGTTTGTTTTGTAAAAGATATCTTATCAAATAACAAAGGACATAAATATTTCTCAAATGATTTCTCTGTCATCACTTTAAGAAATTCTAATCGATAATTTTCAAAATTTTCTTTAAAAATTTCTTTTGCTTTTTCTGAATACCTCTTATTATATTTATTTGCTCCAATAATATCTTTTACAAATGCAACAAGTATTGAGTCTTTATAATTTAATACTTTAACTCCATTATATAATTCAATCTTATTATTTATATAACCATTGGTGAATATTTTACAATCATTTGTGCCTACAAAAGTAAAAGTATCAAAACGAACTCCCCACCATTCATCATTATAGAATCCAATAGTTACAACATCTTTTACATTTGTAGCTTCTAATATTGATATTATCTTTCCTCCATATTTTTCAGTAGTTATATTTAAAATCTTATGAAAATTTATAAAATCATTTTCTTTTATATATATATCTATATCACTACCATTAGTTGATTTTGGTAAGTCTTGATAATTTCTTAATACCGCATATTTAATTTTTTGTTCATTTAGTTCTTTAAAAAATGATATAAGAAATATATTCTCTTCCATTAAGTTATTATTTTAGTATATCTTTAAAAATATTTATAAATTCATCAACTCTATTTTCTATTGTAAGCTCTTTAACTGATAAGTAAGCATTTCTAGAAAACTGAGATAATTTTTTTTTTATTTTCTCTACTTTATCATCAAATTGCAAATTAGGATCTACTACATAACCATTTTTCCCATTTTTAATTAGCGATGATGCTCCTGCAAATTGAGAGCAAAGCACAGGTAACCCTGAGATTAAAGCTTCCGGTACAACAAAACCAAAAGTATCATTTAAAGTGGGAAAAACAAAAATATCAGAGGTTTTATAGTACTCTTTAAGCTCTATACCCTCTTTTTTAGGCTCAATTTTGATATTCTTTTGTAAATTATTATCATTTATATACTCAATATATCTATCTTTTAATTCTCCATAACCAATTAAAATAAAGTAGTATTCTTTATTTTTTTTTATAAAATCAAAAATACGCTCCCAATTTTTTAAAGCTCTAAAATTACCAACTCCTAATAGTATTGTTTTATTTTGTTCTATATTATATTTATCTCTTAACTCTTTTCTTTCAGGCAACGCTTTAATATCCTTATCCCATTGTTTTATATCAATAGTTTGTATTGATAAATAAGTTTTAACTTTAGGTGCTAAACTATACAAATATTCTGTTGTTAAATCAGATGCTGAAATAAAAGCATCTGTATTTTGTGTAATTAATATCCGTAACTTTTTACTCCATACAGTTCTATTTTTTTCTGAATTTATTGTGGCATTAGTGGAGATAATAAACCTATAACCTATTATCTTGCGAAATAAAGAAGCATATAAACTTGGAATCCAAAATGCAACACTTACCACTATATCAGGTTTATCTTTTATTAACCAATAAATAATCTTAGGATTAATCTTTGTTTTTGTATCTATTGCTCCTTTTCCAAGTTTTCTCAACTTAAAAGATGTTGTACTATCAATAAAAGAGTCTATGGTCCATGATTTATGAATAACAGGGTGCTCTCCCAGAATATACATTGTTAGGTCAACTTTTTTACCTAATAAATTGTAAAATTTATAATTTACAGGATAAAAAGGAGGATGAATTATTACTACTTTTTTCATCAATATTATTATTTAAATCTATCCCATAAAACAGGGAATATTGTTTTAAGCCATAACTTTATTATTGAAATAAAATATGCTTTTCCCCCGAAGTGTTTCTTTATATAATATATATACTCATTATATGCCAGTCCAGTTGGAGAATACAAATAGTTAATACGCTCTTTTAATGTTGTATCTGATGATTTCCAATTATTTCCATGGTCATTATTACACTCTCCTTGATAATTAGGGCAAACAATTAACGGATAACCATATTTTTTTGCCCGCAATGAATAGTCATAATCTGCAATACCATGAGTATATTTAGAATCAAAAATTCCAACCTCATTATAAACATCCTTGCTTATCACTAAAATATTTGCATTGGCTAAATCAGCAAGTTGATAGTTATCATTTGGTATTATTTTATTATTATTGGATTTTAACCTTTTACCTCCATAGGTAAACTCACCTGTTTTGCTCTCTCTTGTTGACCCTATATAGATACCTGCTTTGTTATACTTTTCTAAACAATAGTTATGAGCAGACAATAAATCTGTTATTGCATTATTGTATAAAACAGTATCGTCATTTAGTAATAAAAAGGCATCATAATTATCATTGTTAATTGCTACATTCCAAGCTAATCGCATTCCTCCTGCCCAATATAAATTACCGGTACCTTGTATAATATTAACCTTCGGAAAACTTTCTTTTACAACTTTAGCTGTGCCATCAGTAGAACCATCATCAACTAAAAAAACATTTAATTTAGTTGTATCCGGCAATTCTGCATTATATAGAGACTGCAAACAAGATAAGGTTTTATCTTTTCTGTTGTGGCAAGTTAATAATACTGCTATGTTTTTCATTAAAATTTATTTTCAGATTTTTCCTTCTAAGATATTTCCAACTATTATTTATAATAAATATCATAAGTAAGTACAATATATTATTTATACTTAAATTAGGAGGTTTAAAAAAAGATTCAAACATATTTGGCAATACTAATAATACAACAAATACCAACAATACAGGATTTATCTGTTTAACTCTATTATATAGAGATACTGTAAAACTAATCAAAACAAAAAAACCTAATATTCCATATCTTACAAGATATTCTAAATAAATATTCATTGCATTAGTTAGAGAAAAGAGATATTTGGGAAAATTTTTTATTCTACTAACTTCACTAAAATAATTATACCCTAATCCAAAAATATAATTACCTTTTAATTTACTTACTAAATATGCCCATGCAATACTTCTATCGGATGTTATTTCTCTAAAATTCAAATTACTATATATGTCGTAGAACCAAAATAATCCTGGTAATATAATAAATAATAGTAATATATACATATAATGCAACTTATTATATATTATTATATATAATAATATAATTAATAAAAAAGTTAATAATCCATTTCTAGAACCACTCATTATTATGATATAAAATAATAAAGCAATATTTATATATCGCCATATTGTTGTTTTTGAGAAAAATGGTAATAATAATAATAAAATTAGAATAAAATTAACAATAACTACTAGACTATTTGGGTTTTCAAAAATTCCTGCCCATGTTCCATCTGATAAAATTGCAGCTTTAGGTTTTAATAAAATAATTAAAAAACTCAAATAAATATATAACAATAAAATCTCATTTATTATCTTTTTAATAAAAACTTTACTAAATTTAGAAAAGAGAATAAAATTTATAAAAATAAAAGCATACATTATATCACTAATCGTCATACTAAGATTAAAAAAACCTATATTCATTAGTATTATAATATAATACCATTTATCTCGTACTATTAAATTAATATTAAATGATTTCCCATTCCTTATATAAAGCCATATATTAAGACCTACAATATATAAAACTATAAAATAATTAATATATAACAACTCTGTTGTAAAAGCATCTTTTGTTCTTTCAATCATATCATGAACAGATCTTAACATAACAGTATGTAAATCCTTCTTAATCAGCAAAAGTCTTGGTAAAGAGAAATAAAGCATTGCTTTAATAATATAAAATGTTATATCTTCAATAGTATGCTTTTTTTTGTAAAATGTATTTTTTATTATAGGGAATAATAACCAAATAAGTGATATTATAAAAACTAATAAAGGTGAAGATAGTATACTTACCATTTGTTTATTCTTTTATTTTTTTAATAAACATAATAGGACATCCTCCCCATATTTCACCATCAGGTACTGATTTACTAACAACAGAACCTGCAGCTATTATTGATCTCTTACCAATAGTAACCCCTTTTAATATTATACTACCTCCTCCAATAAAGGCATTGTCTTTAATAATAATAGGTGATGTTTTTGCTTTTATACTGTCTTCTTTTGTTCCTCTAATTTTATAATCTAAGCTATGAAAATCAGTATCCCATATTTTACAAGAACCACCAAATAATACATTATTACCAATGGCTATACTGTTTTTGCAGACAATAGTTATATTAGACATTCCTACATTATTTCCAATAATAAGTTTTGCATTTTTATAACAAAGCAACCGTAATATGGTATCACCTCCAATCGGATTTCTATTTTTACCTGAATTAGCTTTAAAATTATTTCCTATTTCTATAGTACCTTTATTATTAATAAATATTCTGCCACTTACTCTATACCTGTTAACAATAACGTCTTCCCTATAAAATACAATTTTATTATACAAAAAATTATATCCGTTTTCTAACTTAAAGATTAGATACCTTATTAATTTAAAAAAAAGTCGCATTTTTAACTTTATTTAATTTATAGCTTTTTTATACATCTTATGTATCATTAAGATTTGCTTATCTGCATTATATTTCTCTTTAGCCATTAATTCAGCATTTTTTCCCATTTTATTACTAAGTTCAGAATTATTATATAGTTTCTCAATACTATCTGCAATAGATTGTGAGTTTAACTCCGTTAAAAAACCTGTTTTGCCATTTATTACCAAATTGTTAAGTATCGGTAAGTTTGTTGCTATTACTGGTTTTCTCATTGCTCCGGCCTCTATAATGGGGCGAGCAAAATGTGGAACTGTTGCAGGAAAAAGAACAATATCACAAATAGCAAACAATTCTTGTGTATATGGATTAAAAGGCAATAAAATACAATTATCTTTTAAATTGTATCTATCGATATAATTAAACATCTCTTTATCAAAATCTTTCTGCTTTTTATAAAAAAACAGAATCTGCTTTACCGTTTGTTTTATTATTAATTTTAATGATGATTTTTTATTTTTAATAGTATCAGGCATAATACATTTAATATTTTTATAGCCTTTCTTATTTACTAGTATATCCAATGCTTTCAATAATAAATCAGGTCCCTTATGTGGTTTAAAACCACCTAAAAATAATAAAATGAATTCCCCACTATTAACATTATATTTATTTTTAACATTTGAAACATCTATATTTTTAGTATTAAAAGTTTTAAAATCAACAAAATTATTAACTACTATACCATGTTTGCTGTTTCCTAACCACGATTGTTGTTCATCTTCAGATAAAAAAATTAAATTCTCTGCTTTTTGCATTAATTTTACAATTTTATTAAATCTGAAATCTCTATTCTTTTTAGGTGCAGCCTCTCTTATATGCCATACAAAAGGAATATCTAATTCTAACAATATCTCAACTATAGGAGATAGAACAACACTGTTTAAGTGCATTAAATCATAATTGCCATCAGAAAATATGGCTTTTATCTGTTTTTTTATCTTCTCTCTATTTATCTGTACTGAAAACCACTCTTTGAAACTATACCTGTTATATATGGGTTTATCAAAAGCACTATATAATGTTTGTATTTTTATCCAAGAAAGATTAATTACCTCATTATCACTTTTTTCAAAAAAATTAATAGAGTCTTGTGTATAAGAAACTAAACCGACAGTAAATTTATACCCATAAGGTTTTAGTGCATTCATTGTATAATTCATACTTAGTGGTGCACCGCCATTTAAAGACCCATGATGTATAAATAGTACTTTCATATTATTTTTTTATGACAAAAGATAATTTTTTATTAAATTTAGAGTATAAATATTTTCCCATATTATATATATAATTTTTATATTCTTTACATATAAAAGTAAAACCATAATTAAAATTTGTAATAGAAAATAAAACTAATGATTTAAAATAACTATTTTTTAAATTAGGATAACTAATAAATAAAGTTTTATCTTTTAAATATTTCAACCATCTAATATCTGATGAATTTACATATTCTTTCATATTTATTACAGCATCATAAAATTGTATGCGGGTACGTAAATAATCTTGTTTATTTAACCATGATGAAACACCTATTTG
>Ga0256845_1001331_pt1 | contig 20040 bp, 18 predicted proteins | sample RiftiametaG_FD_189101 | JGI IMG/M metagenome (GOLD analysis project Ga0256845, IMG submission 189101) | Tube worm associated microbial communities from hydrothermal vent at the East Pacific Rise, Pacific Ocean - Riftia | ecosystem: Host-associated > Annelida > Integument > Unclassified ...
ATTCGACACAGCCGTCCTTATTAATCTCCGCAATACTGCCGCCCATAAAATCATGTTTCTTTTGAACATCCGGGTCCATCAGAAGATGAAGATCCGCCGCATCAACATCGGCATCGCAGAGCACGCTATTTCTGGCAAGGGATGCAAACGCCGCAGTAATACTCGTTTTTCCCGTTCCACCCTTACCACTGACAATTACTAACTCTCGTATCATTTCAGCCCCTTAACTGTGAACTATCTGTTCTATGCGACTGTAGAGGCCACGGAATTTTTCAGACCATTCAGGCATCACCTCTACAATCGTTTTTCCTTTGGAATACGCCTCGGCAATCTGACGATCAAACGGGATTTCCATAAGCACCGGAAGCTGTTCTTCATCAGCATATTTGCGCACAGCATCGTTGCCCATATCCGCTCTGTTAATCACCAATCCACGGGGGATACCCAGCAGCTTTACCGCCTCGACTGCAAGTTTTAAGTCATGCAACCCAAAAGGAGTCGGTTCTGTTACCATCAATACAAAATCACACCCTTTCATAGCGGCTATCACCGGGCAAGACGTTCCAGGAGGCGCGTCAATAATGATATTCTCGGCACCATTTCGGTTGTCACGCACAGCCTTTATAAGAGGTGGAGACATCGCTTCACCAACTCGAAGACGCCCCTGGCTAAAACCAATAGGACCACAACTACCCGATTCCATCACACCAAGAACCCGGCTATTATCGCTGATAGCACCTTCCGGGCACACTTCCACACAACCACCGCAGCTATGACAAAGCTCTGGGAAAACCAGTACTTTTTTTGCAACCACGGCCAGGGCGCGGAATCTGCATATCTCCGAGCACTTTTTACAGCCGGTACACAGATCTTCATCTATTTGCGGTACAAACGTTGTCAACTCTACAGTCTCAGTTATTTCAGGAGACATAAACAGATGAGCATTGGGTTCTTCAACATCGCAATCAAGAAGCCTGACACCTTCGCCCATGGCAAGTGCCAGATTCGTTGCAACAGTTGTTTTTCCAGTACCACCCTTTCCACTCGCAACACTGATAATCATAACGCTACTCCCTCTCTTACGAGCTAAACAAGGCATCAATTGACTTGAGATATTCCAACATATTAACCGCCTCTTCAGCACCGGGACAAACCGGCAATTGCATAAAAATCCCCAATCCTTCCGTCTCTTCATGGAAGTCTTCCGGATCAAGACTACTCATCATGGCACAATTGATCAGAGGTTGCTTTTTTATCAATCCTTCTACAAAAGACATTGCAGATCCATCACCAAGTTCTTCCGCCAATACCACAACATCAATCTTTTCAGAATCCACCATTACCAGTAATTCGGAACCCGATGTCACCTCAACGACATCTACGCCCTTCTGTTCTGACAATTCGGTAATAAATGCAGCAAAAGCAGAAAGGTCCTTACCGACCAACACTATATTTGACATACGATTCTCCAGTTCGTTTCCCACATTTTCCGGCCCTTAAACATTCAGGCCTCGACAACATCTCCGATGTGCACGACCGCATCCGGGCATAGTACACTCGGCAAGATCTTTTCCACCAGCATACAGTTTCAGAATCTTATCCACCTCTCCTGTCATAAAGGGAATCACTTCAATTCCCTGTGACTCAAGTGATCTTACAGGCCCCTCACAAAGAGCACCGCATATCAACACCTGAACATCGAGTTCTTCAAGTAACTTGACCAGCCCATTAAAAAGACCAGCCTGAAACCCGATAATCCTTTGATCAAGTATTTTTTTATCACGAATTTCCGCCACCAGCAAAGTCTGAGCAGCATCAAAAACAGGTGAAATTCGACTACCCCATACGGTAATGGCCACATGCATAACCACGCTCCTTTTTCATATTCACAACTGCCTCATAGCAAACAGCGGGCCACAACATCAATAAATATTTACTATTGTTTTTTCAGTATGTTAAGCGGAATAAATGGTAGAGGGGAAAGTACAGGAACAGAGCAGAGTCGCACAAATGCGACCGATCAGCCCTAGCCAGAGTCGCATTATCGCGACCCTACTGGCTAGTCAGTGCGACCTGAGCGACCATCAAAACCAGGGAGGATGATATGATATTTTTTCAGTTTGCGAAAAAGAGTACTTTTATGGATACCGAGCTCTTTTGCAGCAGCAAGCCGGTTATAGTTATTATTTTTTAATGCTGCAATAATCGTCTCCTCTTCTGTTAAGCGAACCAGTTCTTCGATAGAGGATTGCGATGTACTTTTGGCCACCTGGGTCTGAAACAAATATGCGGGCAAATGCGATATTTCTATTTCTCTTTCAGTGCAAAGAACAAAACCATGTTCAATAATATTTTCCAATTCACGAATATTACCGGGATAATCATGGCCCAACAGCAGCCCCATTGCTTCTGTACTGACTTGAGAAACAGCCCGTCCCTTAATATGATTCATCTTTTTGATAAATCGCTCAACCAACAGAGGCACATCTTCCATCCGATCCTTTAGAGGCGGCAATTGAAATCGAATAATATTAATCCGGTAAAAAAGATCCCTGCGGAAATCACCTTTTTCCACCATTTCCCCAAGATCACGATTCGTCGCTGCAATAATTCTCGTATCGGTTTTAATCTTTTCAACGCTGCCAAGAGGTTGAAATTCCTTTTCTTCAAGCACCCTGAGCAACCGAACCTGAAAAGCAGAACTGGTATCACCAATTTCATCGAGTAAAATTGTTCCACCACTGGCTGCCTGGAAAAGGCCCGGCTTATCTTTATCTGCACCGGTAAAGGCCCCTGCCCGATAACCAAACAACTCGGATTCGAGTAAATTATCGGGAAGGGCACCACAATTGATAGCTACAAACGGTTCGTCTTTTCTAAGAGACAGATTATGCAAAGCCGAGGCCATCAATTCTTTGCCGGTTCCCGTCTCTCCATCTATCAACACGGTACTGTCACTTTCGGCCACCTGGGGCAGGATGGAAAATATCTTCTTCATGGCCTTACTGCGACTTACCATATCACCAGCCTGGAAACTGCCGGTCAACTCACGACGCAATTCCTCAACAAGGCTATGGTCACGAAACGTTTCTACACCTCCAAGAATCTCTCCCTCTTCATTTTTAAGAGGGGAGGTAGAAACTGCTATTGGCACACGTTGTTGTCGATTATTGATGATATAGGTTGAACTTGAGACAAAGGATTTTCCTTCCTTCATAGTGCGTTTAAGAGCACAGTCGCCTTCACACATATTCGACCGGAACACTTCCCAGCAATATCTACCAATGGCTTCATGGCGTGGCGTTCCGGTAATCTCTTCCGCAGCCCTGTTAAAGCTCATTATCCGCCAGTTGTGATCGACGGTAAAAACCCCGTCTGAAATAGATTCAAGAATAATTTCATTGGCAGTTTTCGTCACTCGACCCGAATCTTTTTTATCTGCTTCCATCGTCATATATCAGGCGTAATTTCAAGGTAATGCTCTGTGGACACACAAGAATACCGTCCGCTGTCATCTGGTAACTATACGCATGATTTTATAAGACACAATAGTCACACTCAGCCTACCCCTCTGTTGACACACGAAGAACTTCCTCAATGGTGGTTACTCCCTGAAGAACCTTCATGGCACCATCCCGACGCAAGGTTATCATACCGTTTGCAACAGCCCTTTCTTTTATCTGATTAGCATCGGAAGTCTGGAGAACGAGGGATTTCATATCACGACTCATTAGTAACAATTCAAATATTCCACATCTGCCTTTGTAACCAGTCTGATGGCATTTGACACAGCCACGGCCACGATACACTTTACCTCCATTTGTTTCCTCTATGCCGATTCCTATCCGCTGCAATTCTTCATCACTCACTGCATATTCTTCTTTACAATGTGGACAGATTATACGAACCAGCCTCTGGGCCAAGACTGCATTAATTGAAGAGGCGATAAGAAAAGGCTCAATCCCCATATCACGCAGACGGGTTATTGCACTTGCAGAATCATTAGTATGCAGAGTTGAAAAAACAAGATGTCCTGTTAAGGCGGATTGAATAGCTATTTCAGCTGTCTCTGTATCTCTTATTTCACCCACAAGGATAACATCCGGATCCTGTCGTACAATCGACCTGAGCCCTGAGGCAAAGGTCAGATCAATTTTGGGATTAACCTGCACCTGACCAATACCATTTATTCGATATTCTACGGGATCTTCAACAGTTATAATATTGATATCTGTATTGTTTATTTCTGAGAGTGCAGCATACAATGTTGTCGTTTTACCCGATCCTGTAGGCCCCGTTACCAGAACTATACCGTTTGAAGAAGTGATCTCTTTTTCAAACGGTATAAAACGATCCTCAGGCATGCCAAGATCCATGAGTGAAATAAGTACGGAAGATTTCTTCAGCAGCCTGAGCACCACCCGTTCCCCAAAAGATGTTGGCAAAGTAGAAACACGCACATCGATTTCTTTATCGGCAACCTTAAGTTCAATCCGACCATCCTGAGGCAGCCTTTTCTCAGCTATATTGAGTTTGGCCATAACTTTTACTCTTGAGATCAGGGCCGACTGCACATGTTTGGGAGGACTTAACATATCATAGAGAATACCATCGAGTCGCTGTCGAATTTTCAAGCTGTTCTGATAAGGTTCAATATGAATATCCGAGGCATTATCCCGAACAGCCTGGGAAAACATCAGATTCACAAGCCTGATTACCGGAGAATCGCTGGTATCATCAAGAAGATCACCTATCTCTTCAATTTCGGAAAAGAGGCGCTCAGGATCTTCATCATCAATATCGGCCATAACCTCATCAGCCGAACTTTGCGTCATGTCATAACAGTGGTTAATTGCATTAATAATAGCTGGTGCAGGTGCCAGAACAGACCTGCAGTCAACCAAACCAAGCACTCGACAAAGATCATCAAAAGACTGGAACAAAAAAGGATCGTTCATCGCGACAAGCTGTTCATCACCCCCGCCGATGGGTATCATTTTATTGTCTTTTAAAAAACTGATAGAAACCTTTTCAGTAAAGTCTGTGGGAATATCAACTGGTACTGTTTGCAACACCTCCATATCAAATTGCATTCCAAGGGATTGGAGAATATCAACTTCCTTCATATCCCCGCTTTTAACAAGAACTTCACCCAGACGCTCACCGGTTTCACGCTGTTTTTCAAGCGATTTATCCAATGTCGAAGCCGTCAGACCGTGATGTTCTACTAATATTTCTCCAACCTTTTTAATGGCCACTGACAAAACCCTTCTATCCCCCGAAAACCATATTTTTTATTCTTCCTGTGCGCTTTCCTTCTGCATCCGGTCAATATTTTCGCGGGCAATTTCAAGAAGTGATGCTCCATTCTTCACAGGATCACTGGACTCAGACGCAACTTCGTCACCACCTGAAGATATTACAGCCCTGTACATTTCTAATGCTTTTTCTACATTATCCTCTTTTTCATAAACAACGCCCATATTCATAAGAGCAAAGGGATTACCTGGATCGATGCTCAATGCCTCTTGAAAGTACTGTTTTGCCTCCTGCACTTTACCATCCATCAATTTATCATATCCGGTTATAGTCAGAGTCATGGCGTGTTCTGGATCTATCTTTTTATGAAGTTCCTGTTGCACTGCGGGCAGCACCTTGCCCATTCTATCTTCTTTTTGCAAGGTAACTGCTGCAAGATCAGCCGGATTTTTAATTATATGAGGCGTAACAAAGATAAACATATTGGTCTTTGTGCTACTTGTTGTGTGTGTTTTAAATAACCAGCCAAGCCAGGGAATATCACCAAGAAGCGGAATTTTCCATTCACTCTCGGTTGCATCCTGACCAATAATCCCGCCTATAACAACAGTATCACTGTTATTCACTATTACAGTCGTTTTTGCTGTTCTCTTATACGTGGTGGGACGAAATTTATCCGCAGGATCTTTTCCCTTGAGTTTAACTATCTCCGTTGCAATCTCAAGACGCAAAGTATCTGCCTGACTGATATGAGGCGTAATTGTAAGTTTTGTAGATACATCTTTGTATTCATACTGGGTATAATCCTGATCGCCTGCTGTAGTATTCTGACTGGTAATATATGGAACATTTTCACCAACACTGATTTCAGCTTCTTTATTATCAGTGGTCAATATCTGGGGAGTAGAAATTATATTAATAGCAGAATCAGTTTTGTACGCCCTGAGAATTGCAGCAATATTGGGAAACGTCACTCCACCAATCTCAATTCCCTGCTTTAAAACCCCAAAACTAAAACCGGTCGGCAACACCGGCTTATCACCAACAATCCCGGATATCATATTAAACGGCGGATCAGTATTTCCACTAAACCCAGTTACCAGTTGTCCCGTTCCATCGGAAAAAGTGCCTCCTGCAGCCCATTGAACTCCAACATCAAATTGTTTATCCGTATCAACTTCCATGATAAGTGCCTCGAGATACACCATTCTCCTGGGTATATCGAGTTTTCTTATCACTTCTTCCAACACACTGTATTCATCTCTGGTTGCAGTGATAATAAGAGCATTTGTCTCTTCATCCGCTAAAATTTTAACGCTTTGTGAAATTGCAGGAGCTTTTCCTTTACTTTTTGTTTCACCCTTTTTTCCAGGAAGAACAGTCAATACCTTTGCAAGTTCTGCAGCAGTTGCATTCTGTAGATAAAACACATGAATGTTTCCCTCCACCTTTTCAACCTCAGTATCAAGCAAAGCAACCAAACTTTTTACCCTGTCAATTTCTCCTGCCCCGGCAAGCACCACAAGACTATTTACTCTTTCATATGGAACCACCGCTACACGACTTTGAAACTGTTTTTTTGCTCCTTTCTTAACTGATGAACTTTTTTGAAAAATAGTGGTAAGAATTTTTGCAAGTGATGTTGAAGATGCATTTTCAAGTGGAATCACAGCAACCTCAGCCTCTCTTGATTTCACATCAAGTAAAGCAATAATTCCCAGTAATTTTTGAATATTGGAAAGCGTCTCTGTAATAATCAGCATTCCCGATGGAGGGTGAGATATAATTACAGAACTCCTGGAGACAAGAGGCGTTAAAACTTTTTTCAACTCATCAGGAGATGAGTATTTCAAAGACACAAGCTGAGTAACAATTTTATCTTCAGGACTATCAGACAATCCCATTTGCAGCATTTCAACGTTTTGTGATCTCGCCCTGGCTGATGGAAGAATTTTAATGACTGATCCTGACCGTACAGTAGTAAAACCATGTACTTCAAGAACAGATTCAAAAACTTTATATGCCTCTTCTTCAGAGATTTTTGTTGGTGAAACAATGGTGACATTGCCCTGAACCGTTTTATCAACAACAAAATTCTTACCGGTCAACTCACTTATATATTTGATAAATAAACGAATATCGACATTATCAAAATCTATTGTGATAAAACGTTGTCCAGTTTTTTGTGTAGCCGCAGGCACTGTTCCTGGAAGAGGCTTTGACAACTTCTCAGCAGCAATAGCAATTGTATTAATACCAAAAAGGAATATCAATGCTGCACAACATATCTTTATATACAACCTGTTCATCTATTGATTCCCTTTATTCAATGGGTTGAACATCATCTTTTCCTCCCCCAACAATCCTCCTGATCGGCCTCACGGGTTGCGGTTTAACAATTCTCCTCACCGGTTTTCTCAAAACACCAGGTACCGCAGCACCGCCTTGGGGATGGACAACCTGTGGATTCACTGCAATTGGCGCCGCTGACTCAGCAGTCCCTGCAGTATCACTCATCACCAGGATTTCATCTTTTCCCTTAAATGAAATAATTATTTTATTGCGCAATATTTCCTTCACAAAAGCATTCTGAATCGCATCACCTTCCTGATACAAGTCCTGCTTTTTATTTAATTTATCATATATAATGGCACGACTTCCTTCCGTACCACTGTTAATAGTACCTTTTAAAGCAATTTCCAGATTTGTAACAATCAGATCTTTTTTGGGCTCACTCTTCACCACAGTGTCAACCACATCGCCGGAGGGAGGTTTACCAAAAATATTTCGTTGCAGAATAATTGTATAATCATGTTTTTGCTTACTATTATCTATTTTTTTTCCTTTTTTCACAAGAGGAGCAACAGAACTCTGTTGCTGGGAAACCGATGTCTTCGTCAACAGATATTCCAGAATAAGATACCCCCCTTCAACACACCCCACACAAAGCAAGGTAATAAAAAGAAGTGGAACTATAGCTGGAATTCGACGAACCATTTATTTTTCACCTGGACAATCTAAATGTCGGTTTGGACAACGTCCCACCAACTTTAAAAGGTACTGTAGCTTTTTTTGATCGTTGCTGCAAACGTTGAAAAAGCCTCTTGATTTTTGGTTTAGATTTTATAAATTTTTCCTGAGGTTCAATAACACCATCGATAGTCAAACGACCACCACTTGCTAAAAATGGTGGTTGTAACATTCCGGAAAAATCAGCATTAAGCTGCTCACCAACCATTCTACCTTTTAAAACATGGAACATACCCTCACCATATTCCCAATCAACAGAAATTAAACTAAAATCCATTGCTCCCAGCGACAACACTGTACTTTGCAGGTGAAGCACACCGTTTTCAAGGGATATATTACCTTTGCCAAAACCAGCCAAAGGGTGGGTAGATTCTCCCTTATACTCTCCTGCGAAGGTCAACGCACCTGAAATGCCTCTTTCAAAGGTGGGCATATCAGCCACAACCGCTGCAATATCAATCTTTTCACAACGTATCTCTTTAAAATAGAAAAAATCATCATCAAAGGGCACCGTTAACACTGTCTGCACCACACCAGAATACATCTTCCCTTTAATTTTCCAGGAAGAGAACATACCGATAAACGTTGGCGATAACTGCAGTTGATCTATTTTCAGGCTGTCTGATTTTACATCAGACGAACCAATTCTCACATCTACAAACTCCAAGGTTAATGGAAAGGAATAGTCAATTTTTGAGATACTGCACTCCGCACCTTCTGAAAACTGTTGCAGACGATGTTCACAGAACAATATGAATTTTTCAGTAGGAAAACGAACATATAACAGAACAGATGTCAGCACGACAGCATACAGTAGATACAAAAAAGAACGCAATGAAAAGATAGCGTTAAGCATCCTTATTCCTTTAACTCAAAAGTCATAATCTGCAAAATCACATCGAGATATCCCTGCTCCTTACCACTTTCCTGAATAGAAATACGCCGAATCGATACCACATTTTCAATTGATTCAATGAGCCGAATAAATTCAACCAGTGGTTGTAGTGTCACCCTCTGTAACTTCATCTCAACCAGTGACTGATTGAGATTATCATTACCTTCAGATGTAGATGGTTTCATATATTTAATCTGTTTTTTCACCTGAGAGATGGTTGCCTGTTTATCAAGAAACGTAAAAAGAGTAAAACCTGGAGGCCGATGTGACAATCGGGTTCGGACGTCACCTGCTTCTGATTTCAATAGCTGATATTCCTTCTGAAATGCTGTGATTTGCACCAATTCATTTCTCTTTCTCACAATTGCCTTTTCAATATTGGCTCTACTCGCAAGAAAAGGCACTAACACAAATTGAAAAGCAAGAAAACAGACGACAAAAAGTACGCCACCAGACAACACCCGCAACTCACGCTTATCCAGCGAATCAATACCTATTTTTCGGCGAATATTTTTTAGTAATTGATATCTGGGAAGTTGAATCATATCCCGTCCTCTTTACAAAAGTTCCAGTTTTAATTCAAATCTCACTTCATCGCCCTCGGTGCTCTGACTGGCTGAACTGATTGTTACAGTTTGAAAATAAGATGATTTTTCCAATTCTTTCTGCATATTATCAACGGTATTAAAGTCCTTTGTTACCCCTTTCAAACGCACGGTGTCAACGTCAGCAACCATTCTTTTTATTGTTACAGAATAGGAAGGAGGTATTCGTGCAGATATTTCAGTCAAAAGAGAGAGCATTGTATACTCGCCACTGCCCTCCGCCCCAGTACTGTATATTTTCCGAATTTCGTTTATCTCCACCCGGAGTTGCTGCAACGGGTTTACAATCCTCGTCACTTTCGGCATAGTTTGAGAAAAAACCTGAACAATTTGTTGATGTAACATCTTTTGCGTATCAACCTTTTGTTTATAATCATAGGCCAAGTAGAGCACAGCAGCCATAACTACAAACAAAACAGGTACAACAGTTTTAACTAGAAGGGTTCGAAGTTCTGAAACAGATTTTCTTTTTCTAAATTCTTCTTTTCGAAAGTTAAAAAATTTATTCTTGGCATTTGTTTTGAGAGCAAGAGCAAAAACTGCATCCATTTGCCCGGGCCGATATTCACCTCCATTTTCAACAGCAATCTTTACTAATGGCTGTTGAACCAGGAGATATGGCTTCACTCTAACTTCAAATTGCAATGAAAGCTGACGTATAATCGGTTCAAAATTATCATCAATTCCTGTTAGAAAAATTGCAAACGCTTTTGCTGAAATATCAATAACCCTGGAGGCCAGCAATGTCTTTTTCACCTGAAGATCCAGGCGCTCAGCACCACTGTTCTTCTCACCTTCTATCGGATTGAAGCGTAAAAAACGAACCAGCGCAATTCGTCCTGCAGAGACAACGATAAGTCCAGCAACTGTATCTCGAATATCCAGCACAACACAATCTCGTGGAAAAGAATCTGCCAGATGGAGCGCAACCCGAACATTCTTTATCTCAATAGTAACCGGATTGAAGTGAAGTTTATCAAGAATCCGTAAAAATGAAGCAAGAGTCGATTTTTCGATAGTTGCGGTAACTACCTGAGTTCCCTCTTCGTCGCTTTCAGCTATGACAAAATCAGTTATCGATTGCTCCATTTCTGTTGCCGAGAGATTTTCCAGCTCCAGAGGAAGAATTTGAGCAATTTTCTTCTTATCAGAAAAAGGTAACGACAAATTACGAAAAGAAAAAAATTCAAGCCCCAGCGAAAGACTACACTCACCACCGGAAAAACCTGCCATATGACAGACTGTTTCGATACCGCTCTCAAGAGACTGCTCATCTATTTCAACGTAACCACACCCGATAACGACAGTTACTTTCCCTGTCCTTTCTACAAGAACCCCCGTTACAGCATCGCTACTAATATCAAGACAAAACAAGGTATCAGCCATGGTTACTCCACCTTTTTGCTCAATAATTCGATTTTTTTTCTGTTAACGCGATGCACATTTGCCGTTACCATGGAGTAAAGAGAATCATGTATACCTTTAGATTTAATCATAAAAAAGGAACTTTGCGTGGTCAAAATCTTTGTATTTAAAATAATATCGCCCGGCCAAAAACCGGTGCCAAGATACCAGTCAAAATTGCCCAGTTTGTCCTTATTTTTTTTATCGGTTCGAAAAGAATCCAACTTTTCAACAAGTTCATCATTAATCAAGACATCAAAACTCTTCAATAAGACAGTATCCGCCGTGTTAATATTAATTTTGCCATCGGTACCATAAACCGTCAAAAAATCAACCAGTCCCTTCTTTTTGTCCTCACCAAAGAGTAGCTGAGGAGTAATGCCCTTCACCAGAAGCAATTCTTCAATATATTGTACTGGACCGTTTCTGCATGCATACGGTTCCTTCAATGCTTGATAATAACTTGACTCAGCACCTCTATCTGATTCCCTCTCATCCTTATCTATCCAGTCAACCAGAGAATCAACAATTGCTCTGGCTTTCGATTCTTCTTCAATACCGAACCCACCTGAAAGCAGGAGGCGAAAAAGAATGTCCTGAAGTCCATTTTTCTCCTGATTCTCCTTTCCTTTACCCTTTCCTTTTCCCTTGCCTTTATTAGCACCTTTTTTTTGACCTTTCCCGATTGTCTGAACCAAACCATTAATCTGCAATCTGCCCGACAGATCAACAATCTTCAATTCCAGCTTGCCATCTGAAAATAAAGAACCGAAATCATCTTCACCAAGGGTCGACCAACCGTCCTGCAGTGTATCAAATTTTTGATTTTTACCCTCCTGACGAAGAATCTCCTGTCCTATATGTATCCCTGACTCACCAATTGCTTTAAGTTGAGTCGTAACCTTGTAATTATTTGCCACAAGAAAACTATGCCAACTCCGCTTATGAAACATGACTGTAACCGCAATAAGTACACTCATGGTCATAATGGTGACAAGCAGTGCCATCCCATTCTGATTTTTCAGTATATTTTTTGCGCCCGAGTGTATCACATCTCTCACCCACTATTTACCCTGAGGCAACGCAACCGAAGCTGTAAACACAGAAACATCCTCGCTCTCAATAGATTTAGCAAAACGCAATACCACAGTCACCATAACCGGAAAACCATTATCCTCACTATCTGTTTTCCTGCTGTCGTATTGCCAATCCTCATTTTCAACACCTTCAGCATTAAAATATGAAAAACGAACTTCCTGCAAACCATCACACAATAAATATTTTCTGGCTTCAGTCTCTTTTGTATTTTCTCCAAGCACAATGCGATTACCCGAACGATACAGTTTTAACAAATTGTCCTTTTCGCCAGGTTCTGCAGAATATTGCACCACCGAATATCCGGCATAATCGTCGTCTCGGGTTAAACCAAGGTGAACCGCCGAGATAAAAGTAAGATTATCCCCACGAGCACCGGAGTTTTCCTGCTGCTGACCAATTAAAAATCCTCCATCTCCGACAACAATGGAGGAAAGATCGCCCGTAATTCGTTCCAATGCCACCCTGGCTTTTCCACTAATAACCATGCTCTCATCAGTTGAATTGATCAGATGAAATGTGGAACTATACGATCCGTACACTACAGATATAACAAGAGCGAAAATAAAAATGGCCAACAGTAATTCAATAAGGGTGAACCCCTCCCCCCTGTTTTTTGCGTTACGCACATTACTCATTCCAAAACCCGTAATACCGCAAAAAATAGCGGTATGGAACACCATCCCGCTTAACTGTAAGGTCAATTTGTTGCAATGGTTCTTTCAGATCAGCCAGCGAAGCAATGTTATCGAAAGTGGCGTCATTTATTTCCAGTGACCATGTATATCCAGAAAAATCTTCGCCAAAATCACCACTGTCATTTATCAAATCCCTTGTGCCACTCTGCAATTCGGCTAGTTTTGCCGCAGCCAGTTCTGGAGCCACGTAATTAAAACGCGCCTCAGTTGCATAGGAAAGACTCCTGGCCTGAGAACCGTACAGTGTTGCAAGGGTGATAGCAAGAATTGCGATGGCAATCATCACTTCAAGAAGGGTAAAAGCTGAGGAATTGTAAAAAAACCGAGGAATACGATCCAGTTTAATCATTGTAAACCACCATCAACCATCTGGTGTGTATTCGTCATACACACCGACACTCTCTAGAAATGGTGAAAAATGCAGGCTGATGATATTATCTTCATCATCCGAAAGGTGGAGTATAAGCTGATCCATATACCCTTTGCGACTGACCCAGATAGTATCAAAATCAAGAGAAAAAATGCCTTTCGATTGTGTCCAGATTTCGGAAATCCTCACCCCTTCCGGAAATATAAGACTCTGCTTCTCTTCCAATTCTTTAGTTTTGACACTTTTCTCATCCTTTTCGTACCAGATATTTTCTTGAGTTCTGTCAAAATGAACAATATACGCTTGTTGATTGCGCACAGCCAATTCACGGATATTGTTTATAAAACCGATAGTTTTCCTGGATGTCGATTTTAATGCATCATCAACCAGAACATTCCGTAATGTCGGCACACTGACAACCAGCATCGTGCCGATAAGGGCACAAACAACAATCATCTCCAGAAGAGTGAATCCCCTGTTATTCATTTTTAAAAGCCGTTTTCCTACTCAATTTCCCAGTTATTAATATCTTTTGCATCACCTTCTCCCCCTGCCTCGCCATCTATTGCGTACGAACTGAGGTCAAAATCTCCATTAACTCCAGGACTGAGATAGATGAATTCGTGACGCCAGGGATCAAGCGGTACTTTCCCCTTCTCCAAATAACCGCCCTTTCTCCATTTAGGGGGTAAATTCCCAACAGATGGCGCTTCGACCAGGGCCTGCAAACCCTGCTCTGTTGAAGGATATGTTCCATTGTCCAACCTGTACATCTTTAGCGCAGTTTCAATACCCTGAATCTGCAACGCCGCCTTCGTCCGTTTTGCCTCCTCAGGATGTCCCATAATTTTAGGACCAATATAACCAGCCAAAATACCAATAATAACAAGTACAACAAGAAGTTCAATAAGGGTAAAACCGGCTTGATTTACCGATTGTGTAATCTGTACTACTCTTTGTTTTTTCATAACAGATAAAACCAATTCAGGAATAGATTATAAATCATTATACTTCAAACGGTGAAATCTTATCGTCTTTGCAGATTCCAGTACATCCCGCAATAATAAGCAGCGATCGCTCCACATACGGCAACGCCAACACATTTTACTACAAATGTCGTTCTCAATAAAAGCAAGGCAAATGCGACGAAAGGACATAAGAGTATTCGCATTATTCCCCGCAACAATTCATTTTCACGGATAAAATCAGCAACTGCCGGAGAATAATGATAATAGGTGGAAACGAACCTGCGTCCCACACCACTGTGCATTAAGTAAGTATCACGAAATTCACGAAGAAGAGTTACATGAGTATCTAAAAATGAGCCATAGGCCGCCGTCGCGATAAAACAGGCATCATCTGTTTTAAAAGTAACCTCGTTTCCATAAATAACAGAGCCATCTGGCATAACAGCATAAGCCCGGAGATAATACGTAACATCGGGCGTAATCTCCTCCACATCACTCATAAATGCACCAAGCCCACTACCATCTTCCGTTTGTCCGACACGAACGATATCATAAATAAACGATTTGTCAGATGATTCCTTCGGGAAGATGCCCTGACGCTCAATATCTCCCGCCTGAGCAGTATTATCTCCATCATCAGTGCTCTTTTCATTATAGACAGGGTTACCAATTACATTATAACAGACACCACGAAGCTCAACTGTGGATGTAGCAGCACAGGTTTTAAAACATTTTTCATAACACGTCGCATCAATAGTACCATCTTCTTTCTTACATCTACCATTGCACGAGGTTTCACACGACAGTCCATGATAATTGTCGGATATAAATCCTCCCGTGACCGCACCAACTCTGGTAATATCTGTTACCAAACTGGTTGTCACTGTATATCTCCCAGTTACCACACCATTTGAAGTATTTCCAACCTGCTGTGAAATATTTTCAACCCCGGTCGTGTAACGAACAAGAGCAAAATCCTTATCCGCTCCTGTACCGCCCGAACCTGCGGCAAGCACCTGCCCCGTGGGTAGAGCTATTATTGCATTACATACGTCATTATCACTGCCCATATCTGTTATGAGAGGCGTTGCAACAAACTTTGATACAGGTTCTGTTTCTTCATCCTGCCCTGATAAACTCCAGACAATTACATCCCTTCCCTGTTCAGAAGAACCAAAGCCAGCCAAAACAATCGTCCCATCCTGCTGAACAGTAATAGCATTGGCAACATTATCATTTCCTATTGTGCTGTAAAATACACCCTGCCCACCAGCAAATTCGGCATCAACAGCACCATCTGTACCAAGACGAAATGCAAACGCCCGTCGTTTGTTATTTTCTTTCACAGCCCCGGCAAAAAGGATATTTTCTTCGGATCCGACCCAGATATCATTGATAATCGAACTCTCTCCATCAAGAACCAGCGAGAGTTGTCCCTCTTTACCAAAAGATCTATCAGGGGTGCCATCAGCATTGCGTCGAAATAATCCGGCTCGCATCTCACCATCAATCTCAACTGCTCCTGCCACAAGAATTTTGCCACCATTCAACAAAGCAAGCGACCGCATTTCTGAATTAACGGCCTGTTCCTGGTAAACAATTCCATCGTCACCAAAACCTTCAATAGTATCACCGTTGGAATCAACTTTAACAAAAAGTATATTCCGAGAGGAATCACTAGTAACAACAGTCGCCCCAACAACGACAGTTCCATCGGTTGCCACCTTAAGATCAGCTGTAAAAACCCTATCCCCATCTACCTCAAAAGAAACCTGACCATTGTCACCAAATGCTGCATCCAAATATCCATCAGGCGTCAGGGCAACAATTACCAGGGACGGATTGTCAACGTCAGAAGAGGCAGCAACCAAAATTCTCCCATCATTTTGTACCGTTATCGAACGGGCTACAGTATCTCCTACACCCACACTATGAAAAAATACACCATCATAATTAAAACTAATATCAAGGCTTCCATCAAGCAGATACCGAGCCACCGTCATATTTGCAACAGCACCATTATTGCTATATCCCGCAACAATATATTTGCCATCAGGTTGCACAGCAAGTGCTAGGGCCTCATCATCACCAAAACCAAAATCGTTTATGGAAAATCCCTTTTCACCAAACGCTGTATCAACTTTATCAACAGCAAATGCGGGAACAACAAGCAACAGAAAGAACAACAGACCAGACAGCAACCTATGTAGTACTAATGTCAATACGTTCATATCTAACTCCGAAGATATCATAAGAATCCTTACAGCAACATAACATCACAAAGTATCAGAAATAACACACTGAAACAACAAATATTTTTTCCATTAGATCAACCATCAGATTCATTTCAAATATCAGTGATAAAATAAACAAAACAAGAAAATATAAGTTATGTTTTACTTAACCAGTCTATAGGCTACCTTGCAAAATTGCCTTTTAGCCCAATCCCAGCGTTGCCCGAAAAATTTTATCCTCGGAATATCACTTATATACCTGTGGTAAATTTTTCAGCCGCCTTGGTTTTGAGCAAAAATGCTAATTTTGCAAAGTACCCTATAACAGCAACAGATAGCGAAAGCAGAGAGACCTTCGAGACACTTACTTAGGGCCGCCTGCCGGCGTTAGGAGTTTATCAATAATCTTAAACTCCTTAAATCACCACTTTGTTCACTTACTGCAATCATTTGAACAAGCACAAAAGAAAAAAAACGCACCAATACAAAGAGAAAGGAAGCACATGCATTATAACACAATCTTTTCGCAGAACAAAAAAAATCAGTTTATACGGCTGATGAGTTCAATACATGACACAAAAGATGACGGATCGTCAGAGAAAAAAATTAAAGTGCGATGCAAAATTTTAAGGTACCCTAGGAGGCTGTCCAAGAATAAGCATTTTTTTTCAAATCAAGGTTTTTTGGAAAAAATAAGCGCAGCCATATAGTTGATATTGCGAGCATTATTTTTATGAAAATAACGTAGAGTTGGGTAAAAATGCATTCTCGGACAAGCTTCTAGTGAAGGCCCTCTTGTTTCAAGGCATAAACAGCCTCAGCTAACCCTATGCTTTGATCCCCATTAACATCAATATTGGAATTAATTGTAACGGTAATCCCAGGCATTCCACCGCCCATAATCTGCAATGCCAGAATAGCATCTACTAGAGTCACCTGCCCGCTCCTGTCAATATCTCCTTTAAGATCCGCGGTACCTGTGAAATTAACCGCCCATACATTTCCAGAAACAGACCATGTACTAAAGCCACCTTGCGAAGTTGCTGTTGTAACACTCCGTTGTGAAGGTGACATCGCATAACCGGACTTACTGGTTGTTATAATAAACGTCGTATTTGAAGACACCTTACCAAAAGCAAAAATACCGTTATCATCGGTAATATCATTATGAGTTTTTCCGCCCCCAGTCGCAGTTACAGTTGCACCTTGAACAGGATTACCACCACTGTCTACAACTCTACCACTGACAACCTCACCACTGCCTTGGGGAAACACGTTATACACCACTTCATCAACAGTATTAAAATTGTATTGTGTTGTGTGAATATCAGGCATGTTATACCAACCGTCATCGTAACCTGCCCACCCCATATTGAGATGGTGATAAAGGGTCGCATTATTAATTCCATACCCGTCCGCAAGAATAGCGTGTCCACCATCACCTGAGATTCCAAGTATAACGGGATATCCTCCGTCAAGATTACTGTTAATCATTTTTTCGACCATGCTGTCAGTCAAATTGTGCCATCCGTCATGGTAGTTGGCGCCAAATACGCTACTCCCATATTTGAATGCACTTTTCAACCGTCTAGACGCATTCAGCACAGAAGCACTGGAACCTCCAGGTTTGTAGGCCATATTAACAGAAACACCGGCATCATAAAGTAACGCACCTATAGCTTTACGTTTTATATCAGTAATGGAAAAATCAGGATCAAGCATCATATTCGACCAGTCATACGCCCCCCCCGCACCATTCCCACCTCTAAGATTTGCCTTTTTTGCCACACCATCCACACTTATTCCAAACTGTGTTGTACCTACCCCCGTTTGTGGATACTGATAATACCGCATTAGCTGCGCCATTGCCGTGGCAACACAACCGGTGACATAATGTTTAGGCGTATAATAATTGTAACAATAAGCACCGGCTTCTGTACTTTGACTCCACCTGCTTGCAATGAGCGGAGACACTCGAATATCATCAATGTCAGCATCAGGGAGAGCGTTCATCTTTAAATGAGACGAAGGAATTCTTGCCAAAAATTTACCCCACTTTTTCTTGGCCTGCTGTTGCCTTTTGGGTAACCGAAAAGACCTTGCTCCTCCGGGAATTGCATTTTTCAAATTACTTCGAACCGTTTTCATTCGACCTGGTATATCACGCATAAGTAAGGCAGCCAGCGGATTCATGCTCCGAGGTGAAAATTTTTCAGCATTGGGAAAAAAGCCAATAATCGGTTCTATCAAGTCATCAGCAGAAACGATTACAAATCCCCGGGGTTTGATGTGTACAATATGGTACAGCGGGACTCCGTCATCATCTTTAAACGTCTCAACATTATTTATAACCACTGCCATTTTGCTCTCAAGTGGATTTGGAGTTTGAGCCAACCACCTGCCAACCAGCACAACAGCATCATCTTCAGATTTAGGTGCAGCAAGTGCAACGGAAGAAACAGTAAAACACACGCAGGAATAAACCAATACATGCAACAACAGTGAACGGATATTCAAAACCATGAAAATTCCTCTTTAAAATTTAATAAACCGGTTAAAAATTTTTTTTGAACTTTCTTCCATTAAACTCAAGAACAACACCATTTCTGGTAATTTCTATTAACTGTAGATTCTTATCAATTTTTTGCCCTTCCCGCAATATGTTATTGTTAATAATAATCATACGTTTTTTCGGATCTGTCGAATACGTATGTCCTGCAAAATGGAGTTTTGGAAGTGCATCTTGGGTAACAACCGGCAGATTTTTCATATCAGGAAGAGGAACTTCATTCTGCCTCTCTGCCAAAGAACGAATAAACAGTATTTCCTTATTTACCGTAATAGTATGCTTGACATCATCATATGCTTTATTGGGCGCAGGTTCGTGCCGCTCCTCATTTTTCTTTTGAGCTGAAACCAGGAATTTACTGGAAACATCGGGAATTCCTTTACGCTCTAATTCTTCTTGAAAAATTACATCCGATGAAGACAAAGATCTTTTTTGTACTTGTACTTCTTCTTTTTCTACTACAGCTGGTAAAGAACCCGCTATTGAGGGCTCTTTCATTTTTTGAAATTTCCAGTTTTCTACATTGGAACCCAAAACATAAAAAATACAGCCGGAAATTATTACCACCAACCCTAAAACAAAAAATACCTTCCTTTTTCGATGCGCATGAAGTTGTTTTCTTCGTAAAAATGCAGGAGTACTGCGAACATCGTGTAAATGTGGATTTTCACGGAGTTGTCGTTCTTTCTCCGATTTTTTCAGAGCATTTAGTATAAACGACATGTTCGCTTTTTATTCATCCTCTCTGTATACCGGCTGAGCATCAATCACCTGCTTTTCAGAAACCGACGCACTCACAAAAGGCCTCCTAAGTAGTTGAAAAAATGATCCATTTGGGTTCACATAATAATAAACTACTGCAGGCAAAGTAATAACCAGTGCAAACAATACGAAAACCAACAATACTTTTCTC
>Ga0256845_1001332_pt1 | contig 20039 bp, 18 predicted proteins | sample RiftiametaG_FD_189101 | JGI IMG/M metagenome (GOLD analysis project Ga0256845, IMG submission 189101) | Tube worm associated microbial communities from hydrothermal vent at the East Pacific Rise, Pacific Ocean - Riftia | ecosystem: Host-associated > Annelida > Integument > Unclassified ...
TACAAAGAAAACTCATCCTTCATTTTCTTTTTTTTAAGCTATCCAAATCAAGCCGAAAAATTATCCCTTATAACCCTGAAAAATAAGCGGTTGTATATCTGCGAAAATGCAAATATTACTCATAACGTACTTGTCTGTCACGTTTTAATGTGATATACATTGTGTTAGGCGAAGATATCACTTTTTATTTAGAATTAAACAAAAAAAAGGATTGCCATACAGCAATCCTTTTTCTTAAATGGGGTAAAATATTATTATTTACCAGCTACTTCTACTGTTGCGGTAATATTAATAACTGTATTAATAGGGTCTGTATTAGCAGTAATGGTAACCGTTTTATTTTGAGCACCTTGTTGTTTTCCTGGGCTATAAACTACTTCAATATCTCCTGTTTGTCCTGGTAAAATAGGCTCTTTAGGAAATTTAGGAACTGTACAACCACAAGAACCTTTAGCAGCTTCAATAATTAATGGTTCAGAACCCGTATTGGTAAATTTAAAAACCTTTGTGTTTTTACTGTCTTGCTGTATGTTTCCAAAATTATGAGTGATATCAGCAAATTTAATTCCTGTTTTTGTTCTGCTTTCCGATTGAGTAGGAGCAGGTGCGGGTGGAGGAGTTTTTTGAGCTGCAGTTAATGGGTTTGCAGTTAATGGATTTAATCCAGTAGCAGGTGCAGGTGTTGCTGCAACATTACTCTGTGGTGTTGGATTGTTTACAGTTTCTCTTCTTACAGGTGCGTCATCCATAAAAAAGGTATTAACTACCAATGTAATAGCAATTACGCCTAATAATCCAAGTTTAATATTTTCTTTCATTTCGTTATCCATTCTATTATTTTTTTAGTTTAGGTTGAGAACAAATTTATAAATTTATTTATAAACTAATTTTTCTTTTTTAAAGGTGTTATCATTTAATGTCTCGATGGCTTTATTTAACGCATCATTTAATTCGTTAGAAATTTCAAAAAATGCTGAAGTATCCCATAAATTACGAGCAATTAAAGCTTTTAAACGAATAATAATTAATGTTTTTGAAGTTTTAATTCCTTCTTCGTCTCTTTCTATTTCATTTTTTTCTGCGTAAGCGATAAAATCTTCTAAAATTTCAGTCTCTGCATCAAATGATTTTTTAAACTCTTTAACAGTAGCATATTTTGCTTTTAGCTCATCACGGTGCTCATCCATATAATCTAGGGTAAACTCATTTAATAAACCTTTTCGGTTAATTAAACCAAAATATGTTGAAGCAAAAGTAATATCTAATGGTACAAAAATGTCAGGCATAATACCACCACCACCATAAACAGTTCTTTTACTGTTGATGGTTTCAAATTTTAACGAATCCGGCAAACTAATACTATCTTGATTCATAAATTCTCCATGTTCATATCTTCTACTAAACTCTTTGTAATAAGCTTCTTTTCCAGCTTCGTAAGAACGTTGAATACATCTGCCAGAAGGAGTGTGGTAACGAGCAACAGTTAAACGAATGGCAGAACCATCAGGTAAACCAAAAGGTTTTTGAACCAATCCTTTTCCAAAAGATCTTCTTCCAATTATTAAACCTCTGTCGTAATCTTGTATTGCTCCAGAAACTATTTCAGAAGCAGAAGCAGAACCTTCATCAATTAAAACTACTAATTTACCATGTTCAAAACCACCTTTTGTTGTGGTGTAATATTCTTGTTTTGGGTTTTTAGCACCTTCTGTATAAACTACTAAACGTTTGTCATCTAACACTTCATCAGCCAGTTGAATAGCAGTTTTTAAATAACCACCACCGTTTCCTCGTAAATCAATTACCAGGTGTTTCATGTTTTGCTCTTTTAATTTAGCTAAACCATCTTTAAACTCATTAATGGTATTTTTTGCAAAACGGTTTACTTTAATATAACCAATTTCATCATCCACCATATAGGATGCATCAACACTATAAATTGGAATTTTATCTCTTGTAATGGTAAAGTTTAGCGTTTCTTTTACGCTTCTTCTTTTAACACCTACGTTTACTTTTGTTCCTTTTTTTCCTCTTAATTTTTTCTGAACATCACTATTTTGTAAACCAACACCTGCAATGTTTTCGCCATCAACTTCAATAATTTTATCTCCAGCTCTCAAACCAACTTTTTCTGAAGGACCTCCAGATATTGGTGAAACGATTAAAAGAGTATCATGTAAAATGTTAAATTGAATACCTACACCTTCGAAATTACCAACTAAAGGTTCATTCATTTTTTCTAATTCCTTTTTAGGAATATAAACAGAGTGGGGGTCTAAATCTTTTAATACTGCGACAATAGCTTCTTCAACCAACTCATTTTCGTTAGTAGAATCTACGTAAGCGTAATTAATAATTTGAAAAAGGGCATCCATTTTTTTAATTCCTTCGGAAGCAACATATTGTGCCGAAGCCAATTGACCGAAAAATAAAAATGCAATGATTAAAGCTGACTTGGAGTATAATTTCATAATGTATGTTTAAGTAACAAATCTAATTAAAAAACAAAAAGATAAGTGTTAAAAAAGTATAAACGGTGATTAATATTAAAACTCAACATTTAAAGATGCTAAAGCATTTTTTAAGGTGATTAAAATATCTCTTTTTTCTCCATCATCACTATCAATGGCATCCGCTAAATCAAAATCAATATCTTGAATTTCTTCTTCTTGAAACGTAGTCTCAAAACTATCCATTACAGTCATCACTTCTACGCAAGTCATATAATCTCCTTTAATAGCTTGTGTAACTAATGTGTGAATATGTTCGCTAGCATCTAAAGAAGATTGCCAAAGTATAGAAATCAAAAATGTTTTTAATGCCACATCGTCCTCATTTTCTATTTCAGTTATCAAAACTTCTGTTGCCGTTTGATCTTTTAAATCAAAAAAGAAACCTTCTAAAACTTCTTTAATTTCAGCATCTTTAGTTGTTTTATAAAGGCTTATTAAATTCGTAATGGCTTCGGGTTTACCATGTTTACGCAATTGCTTAATAGCTGTTAATACCTCTTTAGATTTGTCTGATGTTAGGCTTTTGATAATGTTAATGTAGCGATTATCTGTTTTTGTTGCTGTCATAGGTTTTTGTGTATGAAAAAAGAGGTTGTTTATGGTAAAACAACCTCTTTAAACAATAAATAAAAATATTATTTAATAATAAATTAATCTTCTAACTTTAGCGATATACTTGGCTAAACGGATAACTTGTTTGGTGTAACCAAATTCGTTATCGTACCAAACGTACAATACAATGTTTTTCTTATCAGTAGAAACAATTGTTGCATTACTATCAAAAACTGAACAACAAATGTTACCGATAATATCATTAGAAACTAATTCAGGATCAATTTCATATTTAATTTGATTTACTAAAGCTCCTTGTAATGCTGCTTTTCTAATAATTTCGTTTAAGTCTTCTAAATTTGTTTCTTTTTCGATATTCAAATTTAAAATTGCTAAAGAACCATTTGGAGTAGGAACACGAACTGCATTAGCAGTTAATTTATCTTTAAAACTAGGAACAACTTTTGTTACCGCTTTACCAGCACCAGTACTTGTAATAACCATATTGATAGCTGCAGAACGCCCTCTACGAGGTTTCTTGTGCATATTATCTAATAAGTTTTGATCATTAGTGTAAGCATGAATAGTTTCTACATGTCCTTTAACAACACCTAAAGAGTTTTCTATAGTGTATAAAATAGGAGCAATAGCATTTGTTGTACAAGATGCTGCAGAAAAAATATCTTGGTTATCTAAATCTAATGTACCTTCGTTAATTCCGTAAACAATGTTTGGAATCTCTTTACCAGGAGCAGTTAATAAAACTTTACTTGCACCTTTAGCTTTTAAGTGTCTACCTAAAGCTTCTTTATCTGTAAATACACCTGTATTATCAATAATTAACGCATCATTGATGCCGTATTTAGTGTAATCAATATCTTCAGGGTTTTTCGCTTCAATCATCTGAACAATTTGTCCGTTAATGATTAATGCATTGTTTTCTAAATCTTCTTCAACAGTACCTTGAAACTCGTTGTGTACAGAATCATTTCTTAATAAAGCTGCTCTTTTAATAATAGAATCTTTAGTAACAGAACGGGTAACAATAGCTTTTAAACGTAATTGTTGACCTTTACCTGCTTGTTTAATCAATTCTCTAGCAGCTAATCTTCCAATTCTACCAAAACCATATAAAACAACATCTTTTGGTTTTAAAGTGTGGCTTTCAGTATTTTTGAAATCAGCTAATTTGCTTGTTAAAAAAGCTGCTGCATTTTCAAAGTTTCCTTTTTCAGCATTCCATTCACCAGCTAGTTTTCCAATATCTAATTTAGAAGGAGCTAAATCAATGTTAACTAACTCTTTAGCTAATTCAGAAGTTTCTATCACGCCAACAGGGTTGTAAGCAATAGATTTTGCTTGCTTGTGTAGGTTTAAAACTTCTGATACACTTTGGTTTACCAAAGGGTTTCTGAACAATACTAATTCAATTGATTTTTCATACATTAAATGACCAATTGAGTTGATTAAGCTTACTGCTGCTCTTTCTTTGGTAATGTACTGATTTAACTTATCATCGTAAGCTGCTTTGTTATCTATCACTTTCATTAATTTTTTAATTTAACCTAAATATGATTTTAATAATTTACTTTTTGAGCTGTGTCTTAATCGTCTAATTCCTTTTTCTTTAATCTGACGAACACGTTCTCTTGTTAATTCAAATTTTTCTCCTATTTCTTCTAACGAAAGTGGATGAACCACTCCAATTCCAAAAAATAATTTAATGATATCTTTCTCTCTATCAGTAAGTGTAGATAAAGATCTGTCTATCTCTTTGTTTAGAGATTCCGAAATTAATGAAATATCTGTATTTGGAGCATTATCATTTGATAAAACATCTAATAAAGTTCCATCTTCACCATCTCTAAAAGGAGCATCAACAGATACGTGCCTTCCTGAAATTTTTCTCGCTTCGGTAACTTTATCGTATTCTATATCTAAAGAGTCAGCAATTTCTGCAGGAGATGGTTCTCTCTCAAACTCTTGTTCTAAACGAGCAAATTCTTTGTTAATTCTACTTAAAGCACCAACTTGATTTAATGGTAAACGTACAATTCTAGATTGTTCTGCTATTGCTTGTAAAATAGATTGACGAATCCACCAAACGGCATAAGAAATGAATTTAAATCCTCTAGTTTCATCAAAGCGTTGAGCAGCTTTAATTAAACCTAAATTTCCTTCGTTAATTAAATCGGGTAGGGTAAGTCCTTGGTTTTGATATTGTTTAGATACCGAAACAACAAATCTAAGGTTGGCTTTTACTAACCTTTCTAAGGCTACTTGATCGCCTTGTTTAATTTTTAATGCTAATTCAACTTCGTCTTCTGCCGTAATTAAACTTTCACGACCAATTTCTTGTAAATACTTGTCTAGTGATGCACTTTCGCGATTGGTTATCGACTTGGTAATCTTTAGTTGCCTCATTTAGTTTGTTTAAGTTAATTATTGATAGGACAACAAATTTACCCACTTTTTAGGTGGATATCAAGGGCTTATAGCCTGATTAAAATCATATGTTTTTAATCGGTTTTATTAGCTTGTTAGTCTTTGTTAATCGGTAGTTTATGCTTTAATTTTTAAGAACAAAATATAAAAAATGAATTATTAATAACTTTTTTTTAAAAATTTAACAATAGTTATGTGTTGCAATAATATCGTATCAAGCTTTAAAAAGTTGATTGGCAACTTTCCATAAAGGGTCTTTATTGTTGGCAGGAGCTACAATAACAACAGGTTCTTGTTTTACAGGATGGATAAATTCAATTTTACGAGCATGCAGACTAATTGATGCATCAGGATTGGAACGGGCATAACCATATTTCAGGTCACCTCTTATAGGTGTTCCTTCAGTAGAAAGTTGCACGCGTATCTGATGATGCCTCCCTGTTAAAGGCTTGATATTTAGCAAGTAAAAGTTATCGAACTTATGTATTACTTTATAGATAAGGTCAGATTTTTTTGCTCCGTCAGTTGTTTCTTTTTGAGGAAAAGATTTGTTCTTTTTCTCATTCTTTTTGAGGTAATGTGTAAGATGTTCTTCGTCCTTTTTTGGTTTGTTTTTCACAATTGCCCAATAGGTTTTTTGCACCTCTTTATCCTGAAACATTTTATTTAAACGGGTAAGAGCTTTACTCGTTTTTGTAAATACAACAATACCACTTGTTGGCCTGTCAATACGATGTGGGGTTCCTAAATATACTTCTCCAGGTTTGTTGTATTTGATGCGGATATACTCTTTTACAATCTCATTAAGTGGAGCATCACCGGTTTTATCTCCTTGCACAATGTCGCCAGAATTTTTATTGATGACAATCAAATGATTATCTTCAAAAAGTATTTCTATTGGAGGTAGTTTTTTGCTCATGAGTTGTAGCTATTTATATCCATCAAAAAAATAGGAGAGTGGTTAATTAATATTGTTCCTTTTCGTTAGGAAAGTCTACTGATTTTACATCATCAACATAAGATTCAACAGCACCTTTCATCTCTTCATATAAATTATGATACCTACGTAAAAAACGAGGGCTAAATTCATGCGTAATTCCAAGCATATCGTGTACAACCAATACTTGACCATCAACACCATTTCCAGCACCAATACCAATAACAGGTATAGTTATGCTTTTAGCAACTTTGGTAGCTAAATGAGCAGGTATTTTCTCTAACACTAAAGCAAAACAACCAGCTTCTTCTAATAATTTAGCATCAGCAATTAATTTTTCAGCTTCTTCATCCTCTTTAGCTCTAACTACATAAGTTCCAAATTTATAAATGGACTGAGGAGTTAAGCCTAAATGACCCATAACGGGAATACCAGCAGATAAAATACGCGTTATTGACTCTAAAATTTCGCTACCACCTTCTAACTTAACAGAGTGAGCACCAGACTCTTTCATAATTCTAATAGCAGAAGAAAGTGCTTCTTTAGAGTTTCCTTGGTAAGATCCAAAAGGCAAATCGACAACCACTAAAGCTCTTTCTGTTGCTCTAATTACAGACGATGCATGGTAAATCATTTGATCTAAAGTGATAGGTAGAGTAGTTTCGTGTCCAGCCATCACATTAGAAGCCGAATCTCCAACTAAAATAACATCAACACCAGCACTATCAACAATTTTAGCCATCGAATAATCGTAGCTTGTTAACATGCTAATTTTTTCATTTCTCAACTTCATTTCCTGAATTACGTGAGTGGTAACTCTTTTAATATTTGATTTATGTATTGACATTGTACCTTTAAGTTAAATTTAAATACCGTTTACTTTTATTAATAACCATTGGTGTAGTTTCTAATAAATAGAACGGTAAAGTTATGCTTGTTTTAATTAAAATGATATTTTTGTATGGAATAAAATTATTCATACTATGAAAAAATTACATATTATATTAGCGTTTTTAGCTGTAATCACTCTATTTTCTTGCGAAACAGATATTGAAATTAATGCACCTTATAAAGATATTGCTGTTGTTTACGGTTTAATTGATCCTGCTGTAGATACTCAATATGTTAAAATAAATAAAGCATTTTTAGGTGATAATGCTTATGATTTAGCTCAAGATGCTAGTAATTTCAACTATCCTGATGGAGAATTAGATGTTGTTGTGAAAGAAATAAACTCATCAGGTAATGTTGCTAATACTTACTACCTTACAAGAACAGTGAATGAAGTACCAAAAGATGCAGGGACTTTTGATAACTCACAAAATGTATTGTTTCGTTTTATAGAGCCTAATATTACTCCAGGTGGCAGATATAAATTAACAATTGTAAATAAGGTGTTGAATAAAGAAATTACTTCTGAAATGTTAATTGTTAAGAATAGTTCTTTAGGTATTCCTGGAAATATGAATGCTAAATTTAACTTTTGGGGCGGTGTTCCTGCAAATGGTAATTATCTAAATAAGCCATTTAGATTGACTACTGGAGGGAATATTGGTAGAGTAGAGGCGGTGTTAGTTTTTAACTATAAAGAATTTTATACGGATGGAAGTTTTGAATATAAAACCGTAAAAATGACTATGGGAGAAGCTGTTGGCGAAACTCCATCTGAAGGTAAATTTTTAGAATGGGAAATGGACGGAGGCGTATTTTTTACAAACATAACTAATAGTGTTCCTGTTTCAGTACCTTTATTAGATTATAGAATGCTTGTTAATATCTCATTAGAATTTAATGTTGCTGGTACTGAGTTAAGTACGTATATGGCTGCAAGTTCACCATCAACTTCTGTTAATCAAGAAAGACCAACATACACCAATATTAATAATGGATTAGGAATTTTTTCTTCAAGAACTGTATTGGAAATGAAATCTTCTTTTCCAGAAGGTGGTATTCAGATTAATATAGGAGTGGATACATTAAAAAAACTAAATAGCCTTGGTTTAGGTTTTTGTTCTGATGCGAACGGAATACCTCAATGTTAAAAAAAAGTATTTATAAATAGAAAAAAGCTCTTTAATTATTAAAGAGCTTTTTTTGTTTTCTGTCGTATTGTCACATTTTTGTCAGTATGATTTTCCATATTTAACAGTCTTTCTGCCAATATTTCTTTAAAACCTATCTAAAATGTAATGGCATACAGTTTGACTATTGTTTTCTCGAAATATTAAATACAAAATTAAAATAAATATATCATGGGAAAAATAATAGGAATAGATTTAGGTACAACCAATTCGTGTGTGTCCGTAATGGAAGGAAACGAACCAGTTGTAATACCTAATGCAGAAGGAAAAAGAACTACACCTTCTATAGTAGCATTTTTAGATGGAGGAGAAAGAGCTGTTGGTGATCCTGCAAAACGTCAGGCAATTACTAACCCTGAAAAAACAATTTCATCTGTAAAACGTTTTATGGGTAACTCTTTTGATCAGGTAACTGAAGAAATCAAAAGATCATCTTATAAAGTAGTAAAAGGAGATAACAATACGCCAAGAGTAAAAATTGACGATAGATTATATACTCCACAAGAAATTTCTGCAATGGTACTTCAAAAAATGAAGAAAACTGCTGAAGATTACTTAGGTATGGATGTAAGTGAAGCAGTTATTACTGTACCAGCTTATTTTAATGATGCACAAAGACAAGCAACTAAAGAAGCTGGTGAAATTGCAGGGTTAACAGTTAAAAGAATTATCAATGAGCCTACAGCAGCAGCTTTAGCTTACGGATTAGATAAAAAAGATTTAGATCAAAAAATTGTTGTTTTTGATTGTGGTGGTGGAACACATGATGTTTCTGTACTAGAATTAGGTGACGGTGTTTTTGAAGTAAAATCTACTGATGGAGATACTCACTTAGGTGGAGATGATTTTGATCACATAATTATTGACTGGTTAGCTGAAGAATTCAAAAAAGATGAGTCTATCGATTTAAGAGAAGACCCAATGGCATTACAGCGTTTAAAAGAAGCTGCTGAAAAAGCTAAGATTGAATTATCAAGTACTACTCAAACAGAAATTAACTTACCTTACGTTACAGCTACTGCTTCAGGACCAAAACACTTGGTTAGAACATTAACTAGAGCTCAATTTGAGCAAATGGCGGATAGCTTAATTAAAAGAACAATAGAGCCTTGTAAATCAGCTTTAAAAGCAGCTGGATATTCTACAAGCGATATTGATGAAATTATTTTAGTTGGTGGTTCTACAAGAATTCCTGCTATTGTTGAAGGTGTAAAAGCATTTTTTGGAAAAGAGCCTTCTAAAGGTGTTAACCCTGATGAAGTTGTTGCAATTGGTGCAGCTATTCAAGGTGGTGTTTTAACTGGAGAAGTAAAAGATGTATTGTTATTAGATGTTACACCTTTATCTTTAGGAATTGAAACAATGGGAAGTGTAATGACTAAATTAATTGAGTCTAACACAACTATTCCTACTAAAAAATCAGAGACTTTCTCTACAGCATCAGATAACCAACCAGCAGTTGATATCCATGTGTTACAAGGAGAAAGACCAATGGCAAACGATAATAAATCTTTAGGAAGATTTCAATTAACAGATATTCCACCAGCACAAAGAGGTGTACCTCAAATTGAAGTAACTTTTGATATTGATGCGAACGGAATTATGCACATTTCTGCTAAAGATAAAGCTACAGGAAAAGAGCAAAGTATTAAAATTGAAGCTTCATCTGGTTTAAGTGATGATGAAATTGCTAAAATGAAAAGAGAAGCAGAAGAAAATGCTGATGCTGATAATTTAGCGAGAGAAAATGCTGAGACAGTTAATCAAGCGGATAGCTTAATTTTCCAAACAGAAAAGCAAATGGCTGAGTACGGTGATAAATTACCTGCTGATAAAAAAGAGCCTATCGAAACTGCTTTAGCTGAATTGAAAAAAGCGCATGAAGCAAAAGATTTAGAAGGGATGAAAGCTAATACTGAAAAATTAAATGAAGTATTCCAAGCAGCTTCTCAAGAGATGTATGCACAACAAGAACAACAAGGTGGAGCTGAAGGAGCAGAAGCTAATGCTGAAGCTGGTGAAGACGAAGTAACTGATGTTGATTTTGAAGAAGTAACAGAAGAGGAAGAAGAAGTTAAGAAATAAGCTTAGTTTAACTATTTTACAATCCCATCTGACTTTTGTTGGATGGGATTTTTTTATGTGTTGATGTTAGTTAGTTAGTTAGTTAGTTAGTTAGTTAGTTAGTTAGTTAGTTCTTGACAAAAAGTTATCTGATACAGAGATAATGGATGTTTAATAGAGCTATGTTAGATGGATACCCCCCATTATTAAGTACTGAATTATTTGTGGTAGAGAGAGCTTAGTGGGAGGATTTACTGGTTAAGCTTAGTTGATGTCATTAAGTAAATATTGAAATGAATTAACTGTTCTCAATCAAGTATTATTTTTGATAAAAAAAAGAGCGTAACCTAATTGGTTACGCTCTTAATATTTAATATATCTTTTTAATGTTAAGCTCCTACAAAGGATCTTACCACTATAAATAAACCTGAACCTGCTACAAAGCCAACAAATGCTAATAGAGATATGTTTTTGAAATACCAAAAGAAAGATATTTTTTCCATTCCCATTGCTACAACACCTGCGGCAGAACCGATAATTAACATACTACCACCAGTACCAGCAGAGAAAGCGATAAAGTGCCATAATGGATCATTTAATCCTTCTTGGAACATTCCTAAACTTGCTGCCACTAAAGGTACGTTGTCAATAACTGCAGATCCAACACCTAATAACATCACAACGATATCAGAATTAGGTATAGATGTTTGTAAACCTTGAGCAAAGTTGAATAGTAAACCTAAACTTTCCATTGCTGCAACAGCCATTAAAATTCCGAAGAAAAATAATACACTTGGCATTTCAATTTTAGATAATGATTTGTGTACCGGGCTGTGGTGACCAACATCTTTAGAGTGATCATCTAGGCTTGTTAACTTAAACTGACGAGTACTAAAAATCTCAGCAAAAGTACAAACAACACCTAAAGATAACATCATACCAACATAAGGAGGCAGGTGAGTTACAGTTTTAAAGATAGGTACGAATAAAATCATCCCTAAACCTAAATATAACATAATAGAACTGTATGTTGTATCGTGTACCGAAGCAGGTTTCACATCAATTTCTTTCACTAAATCACCTTGAAAAGGTTTCATAAAAGAAGCAATAAATGTAGGTAAAGCCATACATAATAATGAAGGACCAATTAAGTAAGTAATTAGCATATCTGTTGTTACTTTATTACCAATCCATAACATTGTAGTGGTAACATCTCCAATAGGAGACCAAGCACCACCTGCATTAGCTGCAATAATTATTAAACCAGCAAACCACATACGAGTTTCTTTGTCTTTAATAATTTTTTGAAGTATAGTAATTAAAACAATAGTAGCTGTTAAGTTATCTATAATAGCAGATAAGATGAATGCTAAGAATGCAAAAATCCAAAGTAATTTCTTTTTGTTTTTGGTTTTGATGTAATTTTTAAAGGTAGAAAAACCATCGAAATGATCAATAATTTCTACAATAGTCATTGCTCCTAATAAAAAGAACAAAATCTCAGCAGTTTTACCTAAGTGATGCAGTAGAGAGTCTTCCATCCAATCAGCCTTAGATGCTATTTCATGCGCATGATGAGTTTCATTGTGAGCAGGTAAGCTGCTAAATCCTTCTACTAATCCATGTGCTGAAGAATCAAACCAAGCATTAAATCCATCTAATCCAAAAGCAATTAATGCCCAACAAATTGCCATCATCATAACGGCAGGTATTAATTTGTCAATTTTAAGACTGTGTTCTAAAGTAATGGCTAAATAGCCCAATACAAATACAATTACTATAAATATTTCCATAAGTTTTTTTTGTTTAATTAAAGTGGTGCGAAATTATATAATTATAAATTAAAAACCCCAACTAATAAGTTTTTTGATTATAAACTATAATAGTTGGGGTTTAAATTGTTTTTTGATTTAAGACTAAACCAATTGTTTTAATGCGATTTCGAAAGCTGTTTTAGCAATATTAGTTTTACTATTATTAATAGCATGAGCTTTAATTAAAGCTTCTTTTATGATGTTTGAAGTATCTTCAAAAATTGATTTTTCATCTAATTTATCTAAATCATTACTCATTAAGTAAGCAAAAACTCTTGCCATACCACAGTTAGAAATAAAATCAGGAATTATACTCAAGTTTTCATCTGCATAATCAGCAATAGGACCAAAGAATATTTCTGGATCAGCAAAAGGAACATTTGCTCCTGCAGCAATAACTTCCATTCCGTTGCTAACCATTCTTTCTACTTGGTCTTTAGTAATTAAACGAGATGCAGCACAAGGTAAAAATACTTCAGCTTTAACATCCCAAATTTTACTATTCACATCATCGTAAGATAACATGTTGTCAGCAACTAATTTATTACCATCCTTTGCATTAAACAAAGAAGTAATTTCTGCTAAAGAAAATCCATTTTCATTGATTAATCCTCCAACTCTATCAATAATACCAACTATAGAAGCGCCATCTTGAGCTAAATAATAAGCAGCAGCAGCACCAACATTACCCCATCCTTGAACAATTACTTTTTTACCTTTTACATCGCCACCATAAATAGAGTAGTAGTGTTTTACTGATTCGGCAACGCCATAACCAGTAATCATATCTGCTACAACGTATTTTCTACTTACATCAGGACTTAAAATATCATCTTCAATAACTTTTAAAACTCCTTGTCTTAATTGACCAATACGGTTAATTTTTTGAGCTTCTCTAGGTTGGAAGTGCCCATTAAAAACACCTTCTTGTGGATGCCAAACACCACAATCTTCAGTCATAGGAATTACTTCGTGAATTTCATCAACGTTTAAATCACCACCAGTACCATAATAATGTTTTAATAAAGGAGTAACCGCTGCATACCAACGTTTTAATACACCTTTTTTTCTAGGGTCGTTTGGATCAAAATTAATACCTGATTTTGCTCCACCAATAGCAGGACCTGCAACAGTAAATTTAACTTCCATAGTTTTTGCTAAAGAAGTTACTTCATGTTTATCTAAACCTACACGCATTCTTGTACCACCACCAGCAGCACCACCTCTTAACGAGTTGATAACAACCCATCCTTTAGCTTCGGTTTCAGCATCATTCCATTCAAATACTATTTCAGGAGTTTTATTTTCAAACTTATCTAATAAATCTTTCATTTTTCAGGTATTAATTTTAAGTGCAACAAAAGTAACAAAATCATCTGCTTTTTAAGCTTCTTAAAAGAGATTTAAAAGAACTAAATGATATGATTAATATCATTAGAATTTGGCTTGTGGTATTTTAATAGTTTGCCTAATTTCGTTGGATAAATTTTTTATTAAAATAACTTAAAAATATAATTATGAAAGTAACCATAGTAGGAGCTGGAGCAGTAGGTGCAAGTTGTGCTGAATACATTGCTATCAAAAATTTCGCATCAGAAGTAGTATTAGTTGATATTAAAGAAGGTTTTGCGGAAGGTAAAGCAATGGATTTAATGCAGTGTGCTTCTTTAAATGCTTTTGATACAAAAATTACTGGAGTAACAAACAATTATGCTGCAACTGCAGGAAGTGATGTTGCTGTAATTACTTCAGGTATTCCTCGTAAACCAGGAATGACTAGAGAAGAGTTAATTGGTATCAATGCAGGAATTGTAAAAACTGTTGCTGCGAGCTTAATTGAGCATTCTCCAAATGTTATTTTAATTGTTGTGAGTAATCCTATGGATACTATGGCTTATTTAGCGCATAAAGCAACAGGTTTACCAAGAAATAGAATTATTGGAATGGGTGGAGCTTTAGATAGTGCTCGTTTTAAATATAGATTGGCTGAAGCATTAGATTGCCCATCTTCAGATGTTGAAGGTATGGTAATAGGTGGACACAGTGATAAAGGAATGGTGCCATTAATTGGTAAAGCAGTAAGAAATAGTGTTGCTGTTTCTGAATTTTTATCTGCAGAAAAAATGAGCGAAGTAGTTGAGGCAACTAAAGTTGGTGGTGCTACATTAACTGGTTTATTAGGAACTTCTGCTTGGTATGCTCCAGGTGCTGCAGTTTCTGCTTTAGTTCAAGCAATTGCACAAGATTCTAAAAAAATGTTCCCTTGTTCAGCTTTATTGGCAGGTGAATATGGTTTAAATGATTTATCAATCGGAGTTCCTTGTATTTTAGGTGCTAACGGTATCGAAAAAATTGTTGAAATTGAGTTGAGTGATGCTGAAAAAACTAAGTTAGCAGAGAGCGCTGAAGGAGTTAAAAAAACAAATGCACTTTTAGAAGGAAGTTTCGCATAATTTTATTACGTTTGCAAAAGATTAGCGAGAGTAGCTCAGTTGATAGAGCGTCAGCCTTCCAAGCTGAGGGTCGCGGGTTTGAGCCCCGTCTCTCGCTCTTTTTGTAAAAAACAAAAAAACCTAAAGATTTTGGATCAAGATCAAAAGTTGTGGAATTTAAGAATTAAGCAAAAAGATTAGTTAGTCTAAAAAGGAAATTATTTTAACTGCCTCGTTTCGGAAATAATTTTAACGATAAAGAAGAAAAATGATTTATATTTTTTTTGATGTTTAATTGGCGTTAAACATATGTTGTACGAATACGGCTATTATTTCTTTTTGTATAAAGTGTGTAGAGATGTTGAATTAAACGGGAAAAACGTTTAAAGCATTTTGAATAGAATCATTAAACTCATTACTATCTAATCCTGTTGTTATTTTGTTTTGATTAAAATAACTAATTAAGTTTTCTGTAGCCATATTTCCTGTTAGATCATCTGTAGCCATCGGGCAACCACCAAATCCTTTTATAGCACCATCAAATCTTTTACACCCATTTTTGTATGCTGCATTAACTTTTTCTTCCCAAGTGGTTGGGGTAGTGTGTAGGTGAGCTCCAATTTCTACGTTGGTAAATTCAGGAATAATATTTCCAAATAGATAACTAATGTTTTCAGGGTTTGAAACTCCTGTAGTATCAGATAGGGCAATAATTTTCACACCTAAATCACTTAGTCTTTTTGTCCAGTCGATAACAATTTCGCTATTCCATTCATCTCCGTAAGGGTTACCAAAAGCCATAGAAATGTAAACGACTAATTCTTTATTGTTGTTTACGCATAGTGATTGAATATCTTCTACACGTTTTAACGATTCTATAATTGAAGAATTGGTATTGCGTTGCTGAAAAGTCTCCGAAATAGAGAATGGAAAGCCTAGGTAATTAATTTCTTCAAAATTACAAGCATCTGTAGCTCCACGTTGATTGGCTACAATTGCTAAAAGCTTACTTGTCGTATTGCTTAATTCTAATTGATTTAAAACTTCTGCGGTATCTTTAAGTTGAGGAATTGCTTTTGGAGAAACAAAGCTTCCAAAATCTATCGTATCAAAACCAACTTTTAATAATTGATTGATGTATGCAGCTTTTTTATCTGTAGGAATAAAACCATGTAAACCTTGCATCGCATCTCTTGGGCATTCTATTATCTTAACCATAATGTTCAACAATTTTTTTATTAATTGCTTTTACCAATCCTGGTCCTTCATAAATAAATCCAGTATACACTTGAACTAAATCTGCTCCAGCTTCAAGTTTTTCTATAGCATCTTCAGCAGAATGAATTCCGCCAACACCAATAATAGGGAAGGCTTTATTCGATTTTTCTGATAAGTATCTAATGATCTCTGTAGATCTCTTTTTAACAGGTTTACCACTCAATCCTCCGTTAGCAATCTTAATTAATGTCTGGTTGTCAGTTTTTAAGTTTTCTCTTGATGTGGTGGTGTTTGCAGCAATAACTCCATCTATTTTTGTTTGTGCTACAATATCAATAATCTCATCTAGTTGAGAATTATTTAAATCCGGAGCAATTTTCAATAAAATAGGTTTTGGTTTTTTCTTGGTGGTATTAATGTGTTTTAAATCGCCCAATAAGTTTAGTAAAAAAGGAGTGTCTTGTAATTTAGTTAAATCCTTTACATTAGGACAACTAACATTAACCACAAAATAATCTACATAATCATGTAAGGTGTTAAAGTTAAAAACATAATCAGCTAAAGCATCCTCATTACTTGTCGCAGTATTTTTACCAATGTTACCACCAATAATTACATTCGTTTTCCTCTTCTTTAATCGTTGTATGGCATCTTCTGCACCAAGATTGTTAAATCCCATTCGATTAATTAAGCCTTCATCTTCGGTTATTCTAAATAAACGAGGTTTTGGGTTTCCTATTTGAGCTTTTGGTGTTAGCGTTCCTATTTCAATAAATCCAAACCCTAAATGGGCTAATTCATTATACCAACGTGCATCTTTATCAAATCCGGCAGCTAAACCGACAGGGTTTCTAAATTTTAAACCAAATAATTCTCTTTCAAGCTTTGGGTGGTTGTAAGTATAAGTTTTGCTAATAATGCATTTGATTATTGGAAGATTAGCAAAAAAAGTTAACATTCCTGTTGCAAAATAGTGAGCCTTTTCGGGCTGCATTGCAAATAATAGTGGTTTTACGAATAGTTTGTACATATGTGCAAAAATACACATCATAACATTAAGTGGGAGGCTTAAAAGCAAAGAAATTATTAGCTGTTTTATTATTATTAACTAGCTTGTTTTTAACTTGTTTACTAATTCTTTTTTGAATTTTTTTATGAATAAAATCTTTAATTTTTTCAGGGAATATGAAGTGATATATTTTGATAATTAATTTAACTAATATTTTAAGCCATGTTGGAGATATGTTCTCGATGTGCTTATCAAAATCACTATCAATGTTATTACTTTCTGTTTCTTCTTTAAAACTATATTGATTTTCTTCTTCGTTAAAAAGAGGGGAGAGGAATTGATGGGAGTGATTAAGAATCTTTTCAAGTCCATTTTCGAATAGATTATTATTTATTTTGCTTGAATTTAAGTTTTTAGCTCTGCTTTTTAATACTTGATTATAGAAATCTTTAGAGGTTTGTTCTGATGTGTGGCTGTTTAGATTTCTCATATGTTTATTGTTTTATGCAAATTAACGAGCTATTTCATAGTTAAATATTACGTTTAAGTTAAAATTAAGCTTGAAAATATTTTTAAGTTTCTTAATTTTGTTTTACTTAAATTTAAGTTGTATTTTTAAGCTATTAAGCAGGTTATGATAAAGCGGTATACATTTTTAAAGCATCCTTTTTATTTTGTGTTAGAAAACGCAAGTAAGATGGTGAATGGTTTAGAAAAATGTGTAGCTGTATTTTATGATGAGCATACTGCTAATACTCACGTTTTAAGTTTTGAAAACCAATTGTCCGTTATTAATATTGAGGATATTTCTTTTGTTCAAGAATTAAGAAAAGTAAAACATTCTTGTAATTGGATTAAGAAAGATCAGGTGTTATTTTCGCTTGAAGATGATAGTGTGGGGCAATTATCCTTTAGAGATGAAGAAAATGCTTCTGTGTTGGAAATGAGATTTAAAAACCATTCAGATGGGAATTATGATGTCTTGTACTTTTATTTTAAAAATAACATAGGGAATTTTAAGCTTTCTAATATGGATGCAGCAATGGCTGTAAACGCAAAGGAGATTATTCAAAACCTATTGCATAAACAGGTTGCTGTCATTATAAAGTCAACTTATGGTAATTTTGAAATTCATCAAAAAATTTCACAAACATTAGTTACGGATAGTTATCAAAATAAAATAACGAAATTAGAGCAGCAACAGTTTGATGTTGCTAAAACTAGTTATACCTATGTATTAAGTAGGTTGATTAAAAACGAGATAATTGAGTTTTCTTTGTCTGATAAAGCCATTCAAAAGCTTATGGATAATAAGGTTTCTTTAGAAATTGCTGAAGGTATTCTTTTAAATACTATTGAATTAATAATTAACAAATTTAATCCTACATCCTTTTATCAAATAACTGCAGATGATTTGTTGATTGTAGCAGAGGTAAGTAATCCTTCTTTATCAATTAAAGAAGAAAGCTTGAATAAGACCGTTCTGTTTTTAGATAGGTATGAAGCTGCAGCTAAGCTGTTGGTGAGTAAGAATTATAAATTAACAGGGTTTAATATTGGTGAAAGCTGTTCTCCAAGGGTTTCTCCTGCAGCTATATCAGATGTGCTAAAGAAACATCACAAAAAGATTATTACATTATTTAATCAGCATCCTAATAAGTGGCAAATTATCCGATCTCAATTTAAGCCTGTTGTTAATATTGTTGAGCGTTACAGCTATTCGGCACAAACTAAAATGGGTGCTTAAATAGACTTGTTAAGCTCTTCAAAGGTGTTATCTGTATAAAAAACTACTACTTTTTTAATTTCTTTAGCTACTACAATTGGAGTAGGAGGTGTGTTGTTTGATGTTTCTGTATTTTCTCTCGTATTGTTTTCTTTCGTAACTGTTTTTCCACTAATTAGCCAGTCTGCACTAATTTTAGGGTAGGTATTTAATATCTTTTGAATAAACTCTAAACTGGGTTTATTTCTATCTGAAAGAACGTGTGAAATGCTTGATCGCTGAACTCCAATTTCATCTGCAAAAGCAGTTGCTGAAAGTTGGTTTATTTTCATAATATATTTTATTCTATCAGATAAAACCATAGCTATTTTGTGTGTTACATTTGTAATTATGACTAAAGTTTACAAATGTATAAAACTGTAATGGATTTAAGTGTTAAACTGTGAAATTGTTATATATTTCCCTTGATATTGATTGAATTTATTATTTAATTAAATTTCGTAATGGATTGATTTTTAATTAATTCTGATAATTATTTATGTAAAATTATAATTTAATGATTCTTGATGGCCCCCCCCCTCTTGAATAGCTGGTTTTTAATGTTTTTAGGTGTTTACAGATGTAAAGTTTATTTTTTTTTGATGAAATCTAAACAGATTTTTATTGTGTTAATAGTTATAATAATTATGCTGAATTTTTTATAAAAAAAAAGAGCCTTCAAAATAAATTGAAGGCTCTTTTACTAACTAAACTAAATCAAAAAACTATTCTTCAATTTCTTCTTTAATAACAATTCGCTGTTCTACTTTTAGGTGTTGTTTACCATCTTCGCCAATAAACATTGTTTTTGTAGTTCCGCTTTGTTCTTTTTCGAGTTCTGCAATTTTTTTATCTGCATCAGCACCTATAAAAACTTCTTTGGTGGTTTTGCCATTTTCCGTTGTTTCGATGGTGAGGGTTTTGTCACCATCTTCATCTTCAATTTTTATCTCTTTTCTAGTTTCTTTTTTTGTTGTTGTTTGAGCACTTGCTTGTGATGTTATTACAACTAAAGCAAAAACGGTTAAGCATAAAGTGAATTTTTTCATAACATTAGTTTTTTAAAGTTTGTACAGTAAAAGTATAGCAACATAAGGGACTGAGTAGTTAACAAAAGTTAAAGCTTGTTAAAATATGTGTTTTGAAAAGGTATGTAATCTGAATTTACTGCGATGGCTATCGGAAACAACTAAGATAATATTAAGACCG
>Ga0256845_1001333_pt1 | contig 20027 bp, 19 predicted proteins | sample RiftiametaG_FD_189101 | JGI IMG/M metagenome (GOLD analysis project Ga0256845, IMG submission 189101) | Tube worm associated microbial communities from hydrothermal vent at the East Pacific Rise, Pacific Ocean - Riftia | ecosystem: Host-associated > Annelida > Integument > Unclassified ...
TAAAAGCATCAAAAAAACAACTGGTTTCAGAGTAAAAAACAGTTATTTCAACTAAATAATTGAAAAATAAGACAAAAAATAGCTCGTAAATTTATTTGCCACCTTTTGCAACGGTCTTAAAATGTATTTATCTAACGGAAAAGAATATATCTTAAGTAGAAATTTAAAGCAAACTGCTGTATTATTAGAAGATTGGGATTGTTTTTTTAGAAGTCATAAATCATGGCTAATTAATACCAACTTCATCAGTTCTTATTCTAAAAGTAAAGCTGAAATTACGCTTTCAAATGATATGATAGCAAAATTATCTCGCTACAAAAAAACTGATTTTGAACAAGCATGTGCTCTTTAGTATTTGATTAAATTATAATCATATAGTATCTCCTTTCTTTATTAAAATTACCATTAACAAAATAAACCTGCTGTTAACAAAACAGTTTTACAAAAAAATAATATCCCATCGTAGATTTACTTCATAAACATTAAAAAATAATACTATGAAAAAAACAAAACTATTTGGACTAGGAATTTCTTTATTAGTCACTAGTGCTTCAATAGCACAACCCACGATGATCAAAGATATTAATAGCGGCACAGGCAATTCATCGCCTACCGAAATTGTAGTTACAGGAACACTAGCCTTTTTTGCTGCAGATGATGGCATCAATGGATCTCAACTATGGAAAACAGACAAAACAACTGGAGGTACTGAATCCGTAAAAACAATTAACCCCAATGGAAGTGCTCAAATAAGTAACATTGTTGCTTTAGGTAATGAGGTGTTTTTTGAAGCGACTAATGGTGTAGATGGACGTGAATTATGGAAGTCGGATGGAACAGTAGTTGGAACAGTAATGGTTAAAGATATTAGGCCAGGTAGTATTAGTTCTGGAATTACAAACATGATAGCAATGGGAAGTAACGTCTATTTTGCAGCTAGTGAAGGAACAAATGGTATTGAATTATGGAAGTCTGATGGGACAACAGCAGGAACAGTAATGGTTAAAGACATTAACCCTAGTGGAAACGGAATTAATTACGATTTTTTTAGAGCAGTAATGGGGGGTGAACTTTTTTTTGCTGCATATACCTCAGCTGCGGGTGTAGAATTATGGAAAACAGACGGAACGGATGCCGGTACAGTAATAGTAAAAGACATCGAAGCAGGATCTTCAGGAACTTACCCACGTGGATTTAAAACTGTTGGTAGTACTGTTTTTTTTTAGAGCTGGAGCAAGTGCCACTGGTGGAGAATTATGGAAAACTGACGGAACTGATGCTGGTACAGTAATAGTAAAAGATATTAACGTAGGAACTTCCAGTGGTTTGAGCAATAGTTCAAGTATTCTAAGTTTTGAAACGATAAACAATCTTTTAATTTTTGGTGCAGATAATGGTACAGATGGACGTGAACTATGGAAAACAGATGGAACTGATGCGGGAACAGTAATGATTAAAGACATTAACCCAAACGGAACTGCAAACATTGGCAACCTTACAATTGTAGGAGATAATGTTTTTTTTGTTGCTAATGATGGAACAAATGGTCTTGAATTATGGGTAACAGATGGAACAACAGCAGGAACAGTAATAGTTAAAGATATTAACCCTAATGCAGCAAACGGAATAACATATTTCTACCAAAGTGCAGTGGTAGCTAATCAACTTTTTTTTGGTGCAGATAACGGTACCGATGGTACCGAGTTATGGGTAACAGACGGTACAGAAATAGGAACTAGCTTAGTTCAGGATATTAATGTTACAGGAAATGGAAGCCCTGAATTTTTAACAAATTTTGGTGGGGAGCTAGTCTTTTCCGTTGATAATGGCCCAACAAACAATGGTGTTGAATTATGGTCTTATAACGTACCAATTATATTAGTTGACTCAATTATTGTTCAAGGTCAAGCTGGTGTTTCTACAATAACAACAATTAATGGAACCTTACAAATGGAAGCAAACGTTTACGCTGCTGGCGCAACTGACAAAACATACAATTGGACTGTAACTAATGGTTCTGGATCTGCAACAATAGCCGCTAATGGCATATTATCAGCTCTAACAGATGGAACAGTTACCATAACAGCCACTGCAAATGATGCTTCAGGAGTAATTGGCAGCACAGTAGTTACTATCTCAAATCAATCAACCGTTGGTATAGTTAAAAACAATAGTGCTTTAGATGTTTCTATTTACCCAAACCCAACTTCAGGTAAAGTAACATTTAAATCCATTTCTAAAATTGAATCAATAGAAATTATCAATATAACAGGAAAAACAATAGCATTATTTAACAACACAAACACTTTTGACATTAGCGATTTACCCGAAGGTATTTATTTCGCAAAAATCATTACAGAAGGTAGTAGTTCTGTAATACAAAAACTTATTAAAAAATAAGTTTTTAAGTAGAAAGCTTTTGTTTTAACAAGGCTCAATACATCATAATCTTTATCCCGTTACATTTAGTTGTAACGGGTTTTTTGTTCAAGTTCATTATTGAAAAACACAAAGCAATCTCTCTTCTTTACAACATACTAACCTTCACTTTACACGTTCAACTTTAAGAATTTTCTACTCAATTTACCATTAACAAAATAAACTTGCTGTTAACAAAACAGTTTTGAGATTTTTAATACCCTATAGCTAGTTTAGCTTAAACTTAAAAAACAAAATTTATGAAAAAATTATTACTATCGGCATTAACCATTTATACAATTGGAATAAATGCACAAGGAAAATTTCTCGATTTCAATAATGGAAACATAGGTTTAGCATACGCTGCTGACGACAATCTTCGATCACTTGAATGTTGGTTTAGACTAGACACCCAAATAGACCCAAGTTTAGCTACAATCCAAACTTTAATGTATAGACTTAATGGAGGAAGCGTGGATGCTTTCGGTTTATATTTCGGACAATCAACCTCAACAGGAGCTGAAGGTCGTTTAGTATTTGTTAGAAGGATTGGTAGTACAGCTTATAACGTTGTATCAAATAATAATACATGGGCTCCAGGAGTTTGGCATCATGTTGCAGGAGTTATAGATCCTATAACAGGAATGAAACTATATATTGATGGCGTTTTGCAAACAAGCACACACACATCTAACACCGCAACCACCAGCAGTACAACAAATATGAATATTGGTAGTTTTGGAAATAACACAAGGTATTTTGATGGGCAATTAGACAATATTGGCTTGTGGACTAGAGCATTACTTCCGTCCGAAGTGCAAAATCATGCATCAATGTTATGTTATCCTTTCGATCCAAGCACACAAAGCGGTTTAAACGCTTTTTACAATTTTGACAATGACAACCCTGCTAACGCTACAATTGTTGATCTAAGTCCTAGTGGTAATAGTGGTACACGTACAATGTCAACTACAACTTTACAAACAGGGGCTTGTTTTGTGCCTGTTCCAATTGCTGTTGTAGGTCAAAATTATTCAGCTGGAATTAATAACAACTCTAAGTTAAACATTGGTGGTACGGTTGGTAATGGTGTAAGAAGTATTGAATGTTGGTTTAAGTTAAATCAATCGATAGATGCAAGTTTACCACAAGCACAAACTTTAATTTATAGAAATTCGGCATCAGGAGACGAAGATTATGGTTTGTTTTTTGGAGCATCTAATTTTTCAGGAAGACAGGGTAAAATAGTTTTTAACAGAAGTTGGGGCAGCTCATTAAATTATATAGTTTCTGATGCTAATTCTTGGCCTGCCAACGAATGGCATCATGTTGTAGGAGTTATTGACCCCACAACCGGTATGGCACTATATATTGATGGAGTTAAACAAACAAGCACAATACCAGGCTCGACATATACAGTAGTAACAAAAACTACCCCTACATACATTGGTGCCTGGGGGAGTACTACCAATAGATATTTTGATGGAAACTTAGATGGCATCAGACTATGGGACAGAGCCTTAACACAAGCGGAAATAAACCTTAACATGTGCGGATTTGATCCTAATGCAACTCAAACGGGTTTAATTGCTCATTACGATTTTGAGGGGACTGTAAATACTTGGTTAGACGACAAAAGTGGTAATAATAACCATGCAACAAATAGCACTACAGCTGCTACACAAGATACAGGGCAATCGTGTTATAAAACAGTTTTAGCAGTAATACCATCAGCATTAAGTCTTAATGGTACAAGTGCTTCTGGAAAGTTAGCTTTGAATTCTGCAGATGGTGTAAGAACGGCAGAATGTTGGTTTAAATTAGACGATCCTATTGATAACACACTCGTTACTACACAAACCTTAATAATTAAATCCAAAAGTAATGGGACTCGTGATTTTGGTTTGTTTTTTGGTCAATCTACTTGGACAGGAAGAGAAGGTAAATTAACATTTGTGAGAAGGATAGGCTCAGTAAATAATTATATTGTTTCTAATAGCAATACGTGGGCAGCAAACGTATGGCATCATGTGGCTGGGGTAATAGACCCTACAAATGGTATGGAATTATATATTGATGGTGTAAAACAGACAGATACACATTCGTCCAACGGATCAGCACAACATGATGCTGGCTCGTACAACCCTACAGTTGGCGCTTGGGGACAAAGTGGTAGAAATTTTAAAGGAGAAATTGATGAGCTACGTTTATGGACTAGAGCCTTAACCGTTACAGAAATTAACACCAATAATTGTGGAAATTTCGATCCATCAACACAAACAGGTCTAAAAGGATACTGGAATTTTGATCAAGAATCAGGCGTAAACCCAGCTTTAAACCTTTCGGGAACAACTAATACAATGAACTTTTTTAGTGGTGCCACTAGGGTAAGTGATGATCCTTGTGGAATAGTAGCTCCTTCGACAGGGTTAGATGTTATAAATGTATGTAATGGTACTCCTTATCAATGGATAGACGGAAGTTTTTATCATACAAGTATTAGTTCTGGAGTTTTTCATACCATTATTGGTGCTGCGATAAACGGGGGTGACAGTATTGTGGAGTTAAACTTAACAATAGATCAAGCTGCTACAAGTACAGATACTCAAGCAGCCTGTAGTAGTTATACATGGATAAACGGAACAACTTATAATGCAAGCAACAATACAGCTATACACACTATAGTTGGTGGTGCAGCATCAGGTTGCGATTCTATTGTTACCTTAAATTTAACAATTAATGCTAACGTAACAGCAACTCAAACAGTATCAGCTTGTGGTAGCTATACTTGGATAAATGGAACAACCTACAATTCTAGTAACAATACTGCTACGCATACTGTTGCTGGAGCAACAGTCAATGGGTGTGATTCGGTTTACACGTTAAACCTTACCATTAACAATAACGAAACAGCTACGCAAACAATAGTAGCTTGTGGTAGTTATACTTGGTTAGATGGAACAACTTACACTACTAACAATACTACTGCTACACACACAGTAAGTGGAGCTACAGTTAATGGTTGCGATTCGGTTTACACCTTAAATCTAACAATTAACAGTAACGATACAAAAACCCAAACAATTACAGCTTGTAACAGTTATACTTGGATAAATGGAACAACTTATAATGCTAATAATACTACTGCTACACATACAGTAAGTGGAGCTACAGTTAATGGGTGTGATTCGGTTTACACCTTAAATCTAACAATTAACAGTAACGATACAAAAACCCAAACAATTACAGCTTGTAATAATTATACTTGGATAGATGGGTTAACTTATACAACAAGTAATAACACTGCTACACATATAGTAAGTGGAGCCACAGTTAATGGTTGTGATTCTGTATACACTTTAAATTTAACTATCACTATTGTAGATATTACTACTAATATAAATGGCAATATCATTACAGTAAATGCTACAGGATCGAGTTATAGATGGTTAGATTGTGGAAACAGTAACGCAGTAATAGTTGGCGAAACAGGTTCAACTTATACGCCTACATCAAGTGGAAATTACGCTGTTGAAGTTACCACTAATGGTTGCGTAGATACTTCAGCTTGTGTTAATATGGTTATTACTTCCGTAAATGATATCAATAACACTAATTCATCCATAAATATATTTCCAAATCCAACTACAGGAACAGTAACCTTTAAAAGTAAAAAACAAATAAGTAAAATCGTATTACTGAATACTACTGGAAAAATGATTGCAGAATACAACAATGTAACAACTATAGACATTAGTAACTTGCCTTTAGGAGTTTATTTTGCAAAAATTACAACACAAAATAACAGTACTATAGTACAAAAGCTTATCAAAAAATAATTAACCCATAAACTAAAAAAACGCTCTAACTAACAAGTTAGAGCGTTTTTATATTCACTATAATAATAATAATATGCTCATATGAAAAAAATAAAAATATTTTTAGCAATAATGCTAATAACACCATTTCTATCAATGAAAATAGCTAATACTGAATTAGTGACAAAACAATTAGCCAATGGTAAGATTTCAGTAAAAATTCCTGCTAATTTTAAGGAAATGACCAAGCAAGAAAAGGTTTTGGCTTTTTCAAGACAAAATTCACCTGAAGCAGCTTATGTTAATGAAAGTAAAACTGTTTTTGTTACAATTAAACAAGAACTAACAAAACCTGCTACCCAAGAAGTAATAGAATACTATAAAGATAAGTATGTGGAAGTAAACAATTATTTTGCAAAATGTACAGATTCAGGTTTTTTTACAAAAGGCAATAAAAAGTATGCCTTTGTAAAAGTTGAGGGCTTAAAAAAAGGTAAACAAAAAAACGAAACGGTTTACACCGAAGTATCCTTTACCGATGCTGCTGGCTACATTTTAGAATGTCGTTTTTATTGCCCTGCCGACAAAGCTGAACAATGGAAACCAATTGCTGATAAAATTATACGTTCATTTAGTGTAAACGAATAACCCTTTCATTCAGTTTTGAAAGTCCGCCCATTTGATTTGCTCAAATGGGCTTTTTTATGAATTTTTTTTAAGCTATTAAAAACTTACAATTCATCTTTCACATCAAATCACACCCACCCTTTAATTAGAATCTAAAAAAGTGTTCACTAAAAAAAAGTGTTGTTTACTCTCGAAATAACGTTACTTACTCATTCCTCCTTTTAAAGTCTTTTATGGTAGACTAACTTGGCCTTTAATTACTCATTAAAGAAGAAAAACAATGGTATTAAAAAAAGCAATCACGTTACTGTCTCTTATCGTTACAAGCTGGATTAGTATACACGCTCAAGAAACAATTTTACCAGCAGGAAATGAAGCTATGGGTTCTGGAGGTACTTCAAGCTATTCTGTTGGACAAGTAGTTTACACTACAAATACAGGCGCTAATGGAAGTGTAGCTCAAGGAGTTCAACAAGTATATGATATATCAACTTCATCAGGAAATAAAATTACCGACATCATCTTAGAAATGTCGGTATACCCCAACCCTACTAAAGATAATTTAACCTTAAAATTTGACAACAATAAGTATAGTGGTTTATCCTACCAACTGTTTGATATTAATGGTAAAATAATCAATCAAAATAAATTAATAGAAAACAATACTACTATAAAAATGAGGGATTTACCTAATTCCATTTATTTTTTAAAAGTAATAAAGAACAACACTCCTATTAAGTCATTTAAAATTATTAAAAATTAAACGATTATGAAAAAAGTAATTATAACAGTTGCTGCCTTTTTATTGCTAGCAACAACGTGGGCACAAAGCCCCGAGAAAATGAGCTATCAAGCAGTAATCAGAAATTCAGGAAACGCTATAGTCGCAAATCAATCTGTTGGCATACAAATTAGTATTTTACAAGGTGGGGCATCGGGTACGGCTGTATATGTTGAAACACAAAATGTATCCACAAACACCAATGGTTTAATTAGTTTAGAAATTGGTAATGGTGCAGTTGTTAGTGGTAGTTTTTCGGCAATAGACTGGGGAAATGACACTTATTTTATCAAAACAGAAACAGACCCGACAGGTGGTACAAGTTATACAATTACTGGAACAACACAATTAATGAGCGTTCCTTATGCGCTACATGCAAAAACTGCAGGAAATGCTTTTTCTGGCAATTATGCAGATTTAAATGGAACGCCAACAAACGTTAGTTCTTTTTCTAACGATGCTGGATATATCGCAACAGAAGTAGATGGAAGTATTACAAATGAAATTCAAGACCTATCAATAACTGGAGATCAATTATCTCTTACAAATGGTGGCAATACAATTACTTTGCCTTCAGCACCTATTTACCATGCAGGAACAGGAATTCAAATTGACCCTGGAAACACAATATCGAATACTGGTGATGCTGATGCTGATCCAAACAATGAAATTCAAGATTTATCGATAAGTGGCAATCAATTATCTCTTACAAATGGTGGCAATACAATTACATTACCTTCAGCAGGAGGAAGTGATGTCGATTTTCTTGAAGTTGGCACTGGAAGTGCTCCTAACAACATTCTTGACAACATCTATCATACAGGTAATATCTCTATAGGAAAAAGTACTATTCCAAATGCTAAAATAGGAATAGCAAATACAGGTTCTGGTGCAACAGATAATGATAATGTTGGGATTAGAATTAATAACGAAAACAGTAGTTCTACTACTAAAATTGCAATATCTACAGATATTACTACCACATCTACAGCAGAGATGTATGCCATACAAAACAATCTTTTAGATCAGGGTAATGGTAATATTTATGGTGAACATACAACTATTGGAGGATTTGCTGGAAGTGGAGAACATACTGGTAATTATATTACACTAACAAGTGAAGGCTCTGGAGTTCACACAGGAACAAAGGTAGCATTATTTACAACAGGAAGTGCGGAGCAAATAGGTTACAATGCTAGCCTCTATACTGTTACTGCGTCAAATTCTGCAAACCAAACTGCTGTTAAAACTCAAATATCAGGGAGTGGTACAGGAGAAAAATTTGGTTTTACATCTTTAATTGATGGTGCTGCTAACGGTAATATTTATGGAGTAGAAAACACAATATCTAATACGAATGGATATTCGCATTACGGAACAATTAACCGCATGTCAGGAGCTGGTAGTGGCAGTCATTTTGCTACATCTAATATTATTACAGGAACAGGAACAGGGCAACAATATGGGGTTAGAAATTACAATAGTAACTCAGGAAATAATACGCATTATGGTAGTTATTCAAAACTAAACGGAAGTGGAAGCGGGCAACATATAGGAACAAACAATTTGTTACAAGGAGCAGGAACAGGTGAACAAGTTGCTGTTTTAAACAAAGTTGACAATTCTGGAGATGCCAAACATTATGGAACTAAAAATGTAATGTCTGGTTATGGATCAGGAATTCACTACGGTAATTATTCTCAAATAACAGGAAGTGGTACTGGTACACTATATGGTTCTTATAACAATGTTGATGCAACAGGGTCAGGAATACACACAGCTGTTTATAACACTTTATCAGGAAGTGCTACTGGAGAACAAACAGGTACAAAATCAGTAATTTCAAATTCGGGTAATAGTTATCATTATGGAGCTACTAATTTATTAACAGGAGCTGGTAGTGGGATTCATTATGGTGGTTACAATAAATTAAGCGGGACAGGAACAGGTCAACAATATGGTAGCTATTCTGAAATAAATAATTCTGCAAACAATTCTCATTATGCTAATTACTCAAAAATATCAGGTGGAGGTAATGGTTCTCATTATGCAAACTACAACTATCTAACTGGTAGCGGTACAGGCTCACAATATGGTACTCGAACAAGCATTAATAACTCAAGTAATTCATCCCATTATGGTTTATACAACAGCTTAGTTGGGTCAGGATCAGGTCGTCATTATGGTTCTTATAATAACCTTTCTGGTTCAGGGGCAGGAATGCAATACGCGACTTACAATAAAGTTGCTACAACTGGTAACTCAACTCACTATGGGTCATACAACACCTTATCAGGAGCAGGTTCAGGAGCTAAATATGGTGTCTATAGTAATATATCATCATCTACAGGAGGAACTCATTACGCGATCTATGGTGACGCCTTAAAAATAGGGAGTTATGCGGGCTACTTTAATGGAAATACTATGGTTACAAAAGAACTACATAGTTCTGAATCTGGTTCTGCAGATATGAAAGCTTATATCTATGGACATGTTTCAGGCTCGAACAACATTGTTGTAAACTCTGCTTCATCTGACGGGTTTCATACCTACGATGGAGCAAACGGGACTGTTGATATAGTTTTTACACCAATGTAGGGTCCGGAAACAATTACATTGTAATGGTTACAATGAATGAATTAGGTGATATTTGGGTTCTAAACAAAAATGGTGCAGGTTTTCAAGTAAGAACAAAAAACAATATTGGAACTGTTAAAGATTTAGACTTCTCATTTGTAGTTTATAAAAAATAAGAAAATCCAATTTGGAGTTAACGATAAAATTTAAAACCATGAAAAAATTATTTATAACAATCCTATTCTTAGTTGTTGGTGTCCTTGCTTATGCTCAACCAAGTGATGCAACAGTTATTAAAGACATTAGAAAACGTTTTTCTGTAGGAACAATAAAACTAGGAGGTTCTTCTACTTCTAAAGAAAAAGAAGGATTAGTTTGGCATTACTTTTATTGGAGACATTTTACCTTATCAAAAAAAGACGCTTCGGGACTTACAGGAGAAATAAGTAGTGCCGTAATGTATGAGAAAAAAGGAAGTTCTTATTCTTTCCATAATTATGCAGCAATTGAAACAAATGTTGGAGGGATGAAAGACCCTAATAAAAATGAATTGGTAAAATATTTTAACGCCAATTTACAAGAATATTTGGGTGGAGCTTATGGAGATATTGTTGGAGAAATGCCTAAAATATCAATTCCTGCAGATACGAAGTTCAAATGGGGAAGCCCCGACCAAGTAACTTTTATTAGTAAAGCTATTTACAATAGAAAAGTATCTTATACCGAATTAGAAAAAGCAGAACATTATTACGAAACTATGCTTTTTAGAAAAGGACAAGAGGGCAAATGGAATAGAATTTTAGCAGATGAAATAGAAGGAAAGAAAAAAATTATCTCAAAAAAGAAATACACTGCTAGCGAAATTGACGCGATGAAAACATTGCAAGAAATAGATGAAGAACAAGCAGCATCAGCAGCAATAAGCAGTCTCCCTTGGGTAGAAGATGCTCCTATTTTTAAATCAGATAAGCAGTTATTCTATTTTATTCATAATAAATTAATGGCAAACCCACCACCTGAAGCAAAGGCTAATTTATATAAAATAATGGCTAAAAGTAATTTTCAATCGGGTGCTATTTTAAAACAATATGTGCAAGATTGGGTTGACAAATTAATGGGCAATTTAAAATCATATCAATATACTTTTTGTCAATACCCAAAAATAAAAGACGAACAAGCAGGTATGATTTATTTTTACAATAAAGATAAAACTCGTTTTGTTAGAATGACAGCTAAAGAGGAATCTGGTACTTGGAAAATAAAAGTTATTGATTATTCTCCAGCAAGTCAGGCAGAAATTAATAGGCTATGGAAACTTGTGGGAGATTGTACAGAAAAACCAAATTTAACGGTTAACGAAAAAGTTAGCTATAAAATTGGAGACCTTGTTGATGTACACTATTCTAACGGTTATGCTACAGCCGAAATAAAGAAAAAAGATACAAGCTTTGATAATCGTTATTACATTTTATTTCTTGACAATGGAAAAAGCCAATGGATAAATGATGATAAATTCTCTCTTAGTTCAAAAAAACGAGAACCAAAAAAGATGGGAACTATTCAGTACGAAAGCACAACTGCAGAACCAACTTTTAAAGTTGGAGATCATGTGGGGATAAAAACACGAAGTGGTGTAATGAATGGTAAAATAATAAAAACAACAACTAGTAAAGTTTTAATAAAATTGGATAAAGAAGGATATCAAGACATGTGGACTTCGCCTAATAATTTGGTTAAATTATAAGTTTACAAAGGCGGGAGGAGAAGCAGCAGGGTTATATTTTGTAATCCTGTTGTTTAATCCCTTATGTTAATCCCTAACAATAATCAATTATATTACTTACAAAAAACATCATTAAATATACCTTTAAAATTATAAAAAAATGAAAAACAAAATTATCATCACAACAATAGCATTGTTTAGTCTAGCACTTCACTCTTGCAGCGATCAAGATTCAATTATTGATGGAAAAGCAAACGCTTGTATATTAAAACATTTAAGAGAATCTTTAGATAAAGACCCTTCAAATGCAGTATTACAGGATTCTGTAAATACATATGAAATGTTTGTAAAAATAAATAGAGAAAATTATGGTGATCATGATGCTTTTAACAAAGCAATAGATGAGCATTTAAAATCTTGCGATTAAAGAATAAAAATATCCAAAACAACAGAATTATAATTTAGTAATTCTGTTGTTTAATCCCTCATGGTAATTTCTACCAATTGTTAATTGATGTTTACCTATAAACAGGTAGCCATCTTTAAGTTTATCAATAAAATTTACATTAACAATATAAGATCTATGAATTCGCACAAAGTTGGTATCAGGCAATTTTTCTCCAACTTTTTTTAAGGTAGAAGATAAAATGTACATTTTATTTGTTGTAAATATTTTTGAATAATTATCATCTGCTTGCACAAACATAACGTCTTCAATCTTTACCTTAACAAGCCCTCCTGCCTCTTTTATAAAAAAGTAAGTAGTTAAATCATCATTCGTATCAATAGTTTTTTTAGAAGAATACAGTGCTATTTCTATATTAGATTGCAAATCTTTGCTATTAAAAGGTTTAAGAATAAAACCCGAAGGATTCGTTCTTTTAACCCTATTTATAGTTAGTTTATCAGCATTTGAAGTTAAAAAAACAAAAGGTATTTTAAACTGTTTATTTATATCTTCGGCAAGCATAACGCCATCAATATCTCCTTCAAGATTAATATCTAACAAAATTAAATCCGGTTTATTTTCCGTTAAACTCGCCAATGCATCTTCGGCATTATCTTCTATACCTGTAACATCATAACCTAATTCTTCTAATGTCATTTCTATGTCAGAAGAGATAATAGGCTCATCTTCAACAATAAGTATTTTGGGTTTAATTTTATTCATTATGCTTTTTTTGTGATTTTAAATTTAAAAATCCTCATCGTTATCTCTAGGCCATCATTATTTTTAAACTCAATTGTTGCTTTCAGCTTTTTACTTAACGACTGGATCAATTTCATACCATAAGATTTAGATTTTTTGATGTCAAAATCAGCAGGTATCCCATCGCCATTATCCTTCACAAACAAAAACAACTCGTCATTACTTTTTTGTGAAAATTTAAAAGTAAAAGCTCCTTTTTCTTTGTCAATACCATGCTTAAAAGCATTGCTTAAAATTTCGTTTAAAATAAGTCCTAACGGTATTGAAGTATCAACATCAAGCAGTACATTTTCAATTTCAATATCCAATTGAATTTTTCCTTTATCAATTCCATAGGAAGAAATTAAACTATCTATTAACTCACTAAAATAAGTTCTAGTTTCAATCCCTGTAAGGTTATCTTCCTGATATAATTTTTGATGAATTAACGACATTGACTTAATCCTATTTTGACTCTCATTTACAATTTCCTTAGACTTATCATCAGTTAAATAACGAGATTGCATGTTTAATAAAGATGAAATTATTTGTAAATTATTTTTTACTCTATGATGAATCTCTCTCAGTAACACATTTTTTTCATCTACCGTTTTACTTAGCTTTTCTGATAGCTTCTTTTTATTCATAAAAAAGTAAATCGATATAAGCGTTAAAATAAAAATCATAATACTAATACCAATCCACAAGTTACGCTCTTGTCGTTTAGCTTTTATTTCAACAATTTGTATATCTGTAGTTGCATTTAATAATTTAATCTCTTTATTTTTTTTATCTGTTTCATACTTTGTATTTAGCTCATTCAGCATCTTTTTATTTTTCGCTGTAAAAACCGAATCTTTCATCAATGTATATTTACGATAATAAATCAATGCCTTTTTATAATCTCCTTTTTTCTCATAGATATCAGACAAAAGTTTGTTTACATCTATTTTTATAGATTTTAAGCCCGACTCCTTAATCACATCAAGACACTTGACACTATAATATTCAGATTTATCAATGTTGTTTATTAAACAATAAACCTTACTTAAATTCAAATAATCGTAAGCTAAATTTTGAGGACTATTAATTTCTATGTTAATTTCAACTGATTCTAAATACAATTTAATGGCCTCTTCGTACTCTTTATGATGCTCTTTAATTGTACCTATATTGCTATTTACAATAGCATATCTTTTTTTATTACCTATTTTTTCAAAAATTATTTTCGCCTCAACAAACTTTGTTTCTGCAGCTAAAAATTCTTTTTGTTGTTTTAAAACAATTCCAATGTTATTTAAAATGTTTGCCTTACCATTTAAGTCATTCAGCTCATTTTTTATTTCTAACGCTTGATAATATAGCTCTAACGCTTTTCCATGTTGCTGCCAATCTTTATAAATACCCGCAATATTATTTAGGGTAGTAGATTTTAATAACTTATTTTTAGATTTATCACTATACTTTATCGATTCATAAAATAAATTTACAGACTTCTCATAATCTCCAATCTCGCCATAAACACTTGCCAAATTATTAAACCCTTTAGCAACACTAACAAAATCATTACTCTCTTTTTTATATTTTAATGATAATTGGTAAAATGTAATTGCATTTTGATACGCATCAATATTGTAATAAACAGTAGCAATATTGTTATAGATTATTGCAATTTCTTTTGGGTTATTTGTCTTTTTTTGATACTTAACAGCAGCATGAAAACTTTCAATAGCTTCATCATATTTTCCTAAAGAAAAATTGATTGAACCTATATTAGAATATGCACTAGCTATATTCTCGTTATGTTTTATTTTTTCGAAAATTAACGCAGCTTTTTTATACGAACTTATTGAAGAATCATAACCACTTGTATAATAGTAATAATCACCAATATTTATAAATGCATTCCCAATTTCTAATTTATCATTATTTTTTTTTGAGAGAAATAAAGCGCTATCAGCATATAGTTTAGTTAGTTTAAACTCCGATGATGATTTATAGATATCCGAAAGTTGGTTGTAAATTAATGCACTTTTATTGGCAGACAATAAACTATCCTTTAGGTTATCATTTTCTTGTGAAAACCCAAATAGAGAGGTAGTTACGATAAATAAAAGAAGTATCTGTTTCACTAACATTAGTGTTTGTTTCTAAACAAGTACAAAGTAATACAAAAGGTCAATAAATCAAAACTTTCTAGGGTATTTCACACAAGAATAATCAGCTTCTTTTGTTTTACCATAAACATTTAACAAACCTTATTAAAAGCTATTTATAACCAATCCAAAATCACTATTTTTGAAAACAAAATTTAACACATGAAAGTTACCGTAGAATTAAGTAAATATCCATTAAACGAGAATTACGAACCTCCTATCTTGGACTTTATTAACCGCTTAAATCAGCATCAAAACATTACTGTAAAAACGAATGCAACAAGCACACATGTTGTTGGTGATTATGATGTGGTAATGCCCATTTTGCAACAAGAAATTAAAACTTCTTTTGAAAAATATGGTAAAGTAATTTTTGTAATAAAAGTTCTGCATGCTGAGTTGGCTATCTAATCATATCGCTTTAATTTTAGAAATTACTGCTGTAATTTTTGGGATTATCTATGTAGTATTAGCTGCAAAAAACCATATTTCTTGTTGGATATATGGAATTATTGGCTCGCTATTAAGCATCTATTTATTTGTTGTTTACGCTCAACTTTATGCGGAAGCTATCCTATATGTTTTTTATGTTTTTGCAGGAATTTATGGTTGGATAACTTGGAAAAAAGCAGCCCATCAAAATGAAGTAACTACACATAAAATCAGCAAACACCTTTTAATAATAGGAATAGGAATAGCCTGTTCTCTACTTCTTTATTATAGTATTAACAACTTTTTTCCAACAGCACAACGCCCATTAACAGATTCTTTTACTACAGTTTTCAGTTTTATCGCGACTTACTTAACTGCTAAAAAATGGATAGAAAATTGGTTGTACTGGATAGTAATTGATGCCGTAACGGTTTACCTTTATTTTAGTAGAGATTTATCTATTTATGCATTATTAATGCTAGCATATTCTGTAATTGCAATTTTTGGTTATTTAGAATGGAAAAAATTAAAAGTGATAAAAGTTGACTAAAAAGATTGTTATAACAGGCCCTGAATCTACCGGAAAAACAACATTAGCTAGTTTATTGTCGGAGCATTACCAAATGCCAAAAGTAGCAGAATGTGCTCGCGATTATTTAAACCACTTAGAAAGAGATTACACTTTTGATGATGTAATTTTAATGGCTAAAAAACAGTTGAAATTAGAAAATGAAGCCATCAAAAATAACACCGATTTTATTTTTTTAGATACCGATTTGTTAGTCTTTAAAATTTGGATTAAAGAAAAATACAACAAAGAAATAGATTGGATAGAGGAGTATTTAAACAGCTCTACAGACAAAACATACTTATTGTGCGATATTGATATCCCTTGGGAGTTTGATGCATTACGAGAGCATCCCAGCCCAACAGATAGACTTCGTTTATTTGAGGCATACAAAAAGCAATTGAACAACTACCAATTAACTTACCATGTAATTTCAGGAAATACCGAAGAAAGGATGGAAATTTGCAAACAGATTTTCAATTTACTATAAGTTCTGCTGTTTCGATAAGATTACTACTGTGTAAGGCTCTATCTTTTAATAACAGCTCATACTTTAAGGTATCAGCAGTATAATCATAAAATAAATTAACCGAAGTTTCTCCTTTAAGCTCTCCATTGGTTTCGTTTTCTAAAAAAGGCATACGCAAATGCAGTTCGGTAGTATCAAACTTATTTTCGCCCACATTAAATGTAATTATTGGTGATTTTTTCACCCAAATACCATTTTCTTTTTCGTAATACTCAACAAATAAATTAAACTCTTGAGCTCCTTGGTTTTCGTTTTGTTTTAACCCCAAATCACCATCCCCATCAAAAAATTCAAAATTTACATTAATGTAAGTTTTATCGGCCGCCAAGGTAGCATCTAAAAAAGTAATAATAGGTGCAACAGGTTCAGGATCATTTTTCTTACATCCTAAAATGAAAAAAAACGAGATAATAATAGCTATTTTTACACGGTGTTGCATCCGATAAAATTAAGCAAAAAATAATTGTCACTTTCCGATAAAATATTTCAAATCAGTTCTGAGCAAGAGTTTAATACTGTTGCTTTAGAAATTTTTCAGTTTCAATATCAAAACAATGAGCTGTATCGTAACTATTGCGATTTAATAAAAGCAAAACCAAGTGAAATAAAAGCGCTGAAGCAAATCCCTTTTTTACCCATTGCGTTTTTTAAATCTCACACCATAAAAACCACTGAATTTAAGGATGAAGCTGTTTTTTTAAGTAGTGGAACAACAGGTGAAAACCAAAGTAAACATCACGTTAAAAACTTAAAAATTTATGAGGATAGTTTTTTCAATTCCTTTAAACAGTTTTATGGTAATGTAAATGATTATTGCATTTTGGCGCTACTCCCATCTTATATGGAAAGAGAAGGTTCTTCTTTAATATACATGATGGAAAAAATTATTGCTAAAAACAATCACCCTAAAAGTGGTTTTTATTTAGACGATTTTAACGGATTAATTGAATTACTAAAAGAGCTTGGAACTCACCAACAAAAAACGTTATTATTTGGCGTTTCTTTTGCGTTACTAGATTTAGCCGAAGCATTTCAAATAGATTTAAGCCATGTTATCATTATGGAAACCGGAGGTATGAAAGGTAGAAGAAAAGAGTTAACACGCACAGAGCTACACCACCTTTACCAACAAAGTTTTCATGTTAAAACCATTCATTCGGAATACGGAATGACAGAATTATTATCGCAAGCTTACTCTAAAGGAAATGGCATTTTTGAAACTCCACCATGGATGAAAATTATCGTGAGAGACATTAACGACCCTTTTAGCTATTTAGCACCACAAAAAACAGGAGGAATTAATGTAATTGATTTGGCTAACATCTATTCTTGCAGCTTTATTGCCACCCAAGATTTAGGAAAAATACAGCCCAACAATACTTTTGAAGTTTTAGGCAGATTTGACAATAGTGATTTAAGAGGTTGCAACTTGCTAATTGGTTAAAAATGAATATTTTTGTTTGATACAATAGTTTATTAATCCCCAAGAAGTTAAAAACCATCAATGAATTTCACAAAAACAAACAATACAATTTTAGTAATTATTTTAGTGGTTATATCAGTTTTAACAGCCTGTAAATCTACCACTCCTTTTTCTAATGAGTTAAGAGAAAAATACAATTTAGATGAAGCACAATTAAAAAGAACTCAATTTTACATCTCTAAAACTATTACATTACAACGTGGCGAAAGAACTAAAGATGCTACAGAGTTAGATGGTGATGGCAAATTAATTGTTTCCTCTTCTGCTAGTTTAGATGTAATAGAAGTTACTGCACAAACTCCCGGTATTTGCGTTAAAGTATTAAAAGGAAACAAATTAGCCATTAGCTTTGATGATGATGACAATAAATATTTAGTTTTTGGCGACCCTAAAAATTTAGGTCGTTACCTATTAATGGGTGCAGAATGGAAAAATGGCAAAGGAAAAATTAACTACGGAGGTAAAGTCTATTACATTATGCCTGGTGGCTCTGAAGCTTATTTGAATTTTGAAATGAAAAAACACAAAAAGCAAAAAACCACCAACTCTAGGGTTAAAGGAAGAAAGGTTAACTAATTATAGATAATATCAGATTTACTAAGGAGCGATAGGTTCCTTTTGAAAAACAACACAAATATGCTTACAAAATTAAACGAAACAGTAGCTTTTATTAAAGCTGCAGGAATTGAAAACCCTGAGGTAGGAATTGTTTTAGGAACAGGACTAGGTGGATTAGTAAATGAAATTAAAGTAATTACAGAATTAGATTACGATAAGATTCCAAATTTCCCTGTATCTACTGTGGAATCTCATTATGGCAAGTTAATTTACGGAGAAGTGAAAGGTAAAAAAGTATTGGCAATGCAAGGTCGTTTTCATTTTTATGAGGGCTATAACATGCAAGAAATTACTTTTCCAATACGCGTAATGAAAAACCTAGGCATTAAAAATCTATTGGTTTCTAACGCAGCTGGAGCACTCAATTTAGCGTACAAAAAAAGCACCTTAATGCTTATTACCGACCACATTAATATGTTTCCTGACAATCCATTAATTGGTAAAAATTGGGATGATTTTGGTCCTCGTTTTCCGGATATGAGCGAAGCATATAGCAATAAGCTAAACGATAAATTAAGAGCTATTGCTCAAGAAAAAAACATCTTACTAAACGAAGGGATTTACATTCCGGTAATGGGACCTAACTTAGAAACCAAAGCTGAATATAAAATGCTAAAAATGTTGGGTGCTGATGCTGTTGGAATGAGTACAGTTCCTGAAGTAATTGTCGCCAATCATATGAGTTTGCCTTGTTGTGCCATTTCTGTATTAACAGACGAGTGCGATCCTGAGCATTTAGAACCTGTTGCTATTGAAGATATTTTAGCAGCAGCAGCAATTGCCGAACCTCAACTAACTTCGCTTTACACAGAATTAATAGCGCAATTATAATGACTCCTCATCAAGAAAAACTAAGCTTATTACAAGATTTAATTCATTTAAGTAGAGCTGATGATAAAGTAACTTATATGGAACAGAATTTTATTTTTACCATTGCCAATGGCTTGGGAATTAATGAAGTTGAGCTACAAAAATTACTAGATAGTCGAACCTTAAGAATTATTTAACTAATTATTTTTCAGACAGATAACTTGATAAAATGGCGATTTTATGTGTTTAGAATTGCAAGGTAATGTGTATTTTGTGTAGAAAACCTTGCAATAAATGA
>Ga0256845_1001334_pt1 | contig 20026 bp, 15 predicted proteins | sample RiftiametaG_FD_189101 | JGI IMG/M metagenome (GOLD analysis project Ga0256845, IMG submission 189101) | Tube worm associated microbial communities from hydrothermal vent at the East Pacific Rise, Pacific Ocean - Riftia | ecosystem: Host-associated > Annelida > Integument > Unclassified ...
TCTGTTACTATTTTGGATAATTTAAGTACTGGAAGTAGAAAAACTTTGAATACACTATCAACTATTAGAGATTTTAAATTTATAGAGCTTGATTTAAATGAGTTTGATAAAATTTTGCCTCTATTGGAAGAGAATAAGATAGATACTATTATTCATTTTGCAGCGAGTATAGTTGTTCCTGAATCGGTAGCTAAGCCATTGGATTACTATATGAATAATATTGTCAATAGTACTAATTTGATTGACAAAGCAATAAAGGCAAATGTTCAAAGATTTATCTTTTCTAGTACAGCTGCTGTTTATGGTGAACCTGATTCTATTCCTGATAGTGGTTTGGATGAGAGTTTTCCTACTTCTCCTATCAATCCTTATGGTATGTCAAAACTAATGAGTGAAAGTGTACTAAGGGATGCCTCTTTTGCTTATCCTAGCTTTAAACATGTAGTTTTTAGATACTTTAATGTAGCAGGTGCAGATATTTTTTATAATGATAATGAGTTAGCACCTAGAATTGGTCAAAGTTTTCCAAATGCAACACATCTCATCAAGATAGCCTCGGAGTGTGCTGTAGGTAAAAGAGAGAAGATGGCGATATTTGGAGATGATTTTGCGACAGAGGATGGTACAGGAGTTAGGGATTATATTCATATAGATGATTTAGCCTCTGCTCATATTGAGGCGATAGAGTATCTAAAAGATAATGATAGCGATACATTTAATGTAGGATATGGAAAAGGCTACTCGGTAAAAGAGGTAATCGATACAGTAAAAGATGTAACCAAAACCAATTTTACTGTAGATAATGCTCCAAGAAGAGCAGGAGACCCTGCTATACTTATCTCTAATAACAGTAAAATACGACAAAAGATGAATTGGAGACCAAAATATAATGACTTAGGGCTTATTTGTCAGAGTGCGTATGAGTGGGAAAAGAGAGTTTAATAACATTTAAGGATAAAAATGAAGTTTGATAAAGTATGTATGATAGGATTAGGGTATATAGGTTTGCCAACAGCTGCGGTTTTAGCATCTCGCAAGGTTCAAGTAATTGGTGTAGATGTAAATCAAAATACGGTTGATACTATCAATAGGGGAGAGATTCATATAGTTGAGCCAGACTTAGATATTTTGGTAAGTTCTACGGTGAGTGAAGGGTATCTAAAAGCAACAACCTCTCCTGTAGAAGCAGATGCTTTTATTATGGCTGTACCTACACCTTTTAGAGGAGATGACCATGCTCCAAATCTTGACTATATAGAGTCTGCTACTAGAGCTTTGGCAAGGGTTTTAAAAAAGGGTGATTTGGTTATTTTAGAATCGACCTCTCCTGTGGGAACAACAGAGAAGATGGCAGAGTGGTTAGCAGAGGAGAGAGAGGATTTAACATTTCCTCAACAACTTGGAGATAAATCAGATATTCGTATTGCTCACTGTCCAGAGAGAGTCTTGCCAGGGCATGTGATTCGTGAATTGGTAGAGAATGACCGTATTATAGGTGGTATGTCAACTAGATGTGTGGAGGTTGCAACTCAACTCTATAAGATTTTTGTAAAAGGGAGTTGTATTCCAACCAATGCTAGAACAGCAGAGATGAGTAAACTTACAGAGAATGCTTCACGAGATGTGAGTATAGCTTTTGCCAATGAACTCTCTATTTTGTGTGACAAGATGGATATTGATGTATGGGAGCTTATCGCATTGGCAAATAGACACCCTCGTGTCAATATATTACAACCAGGTTGTGGGGTAGGGGGGCATTGTATCGCTGTTGACCCTTGGTTTATTGTCAATGCTTTTCCTAATGATGCACATCTAATGAAAACAGCTAGAGAGATAAATGATGGAAAACCTCTATTTGTAGTCTCAAAAGTAAAGGAGGCAGTAAAAGATATTAAAAATCCTAAAATAGCCTGTTTAGGTTTGGCATTTAAACCCAATATTGATGACCTTAGGGAATCTCCTGCTTTGGATATTACCAAAATGCTCTCTGATAATACTAATTTTACTATCTTAGCAGTAGAACCTAATGTTAAGAAACTTCCATTAGTTCTAGCTAATCGTAAAAATGTAAAGTTTGTTTTACTAGAAGATGCGTTAGAGAGTGCTGATATTGTTGTAATCTTGGTCAGACACAGAGAGTTTGTAGATATAGATGGAGATGCTCTTAATAAGGTTATAGATACTACAGGGATAGTGAGGTAAAAAGAGTTGCATAAGAGAACTCCTTGGCAGGTACAAAAATCGGTAATATATGCTCTATTTCTAAGAGAGGTTAATGTTCGGTTTTCTGCTGGGAAGTTAGGTTATTTTTGGGTTATTTTTGAGCCATTAACTCAGATTTTAATTTTTGTTATTGTAAAAATGCTTCTTTTTGGTACTAATTCACCATTGGATTATTCTGTATTTATTACTATGGGATTTGTGGCATTTAATCTTTTTAGACATATATTAGATAGATGTATGTCTGCTTTTGCAGATAATAAAGGTCTTTATTCTTATAAACAAGTCAAACCAATTGATGGAATGGTAGCTCGTGTTTTGGTTGAGATACTAATTACTATGATTATTGCTTCCATTTTTATTGCTGTTGGATTATATATGAATAGAGATATGAATGTAGAAAATATTGGTATGGTTATATTTGCCTTTATATGGTTAATCATATTCTCTTTTGGTTTGGGTCTAATGATAGCTATAATAGGTATATTTTTTGACAGCTTTTTAAAAGTAGTTAGACTAGTTTTATCTCCATTGATGTTTGTATCAGCTGTTTTTTATTCTATGCAAAATATGCCTCAAACATTACAAAAACTACTCTATTATAATCCTTTGGCTCATTTTATAGAAATGATACATGATAACTATTTTTCTATTTTAAATGATAATTTTATAGATTATGAGTATATGTTAATTTGGACAATTGCACCACTATATATTGGATTTTGGTTATATCGTAAACTTGAAAAAGGTATTATTTCAGTATGATTGAATTAAAAAATGTGACTAAATATTTTAGAACTCCAGCAGGTAAAAAATATATATTAAAAGATGTTACATTCTCCATCCCATCTAATAAAAATATCGCTATATTAGGGCGAAATGGAGCAGGAAAATCTACTTTGATGCGTATGTTAGGACAGATTGAATTTCCTAATTCTGGTCAAATATTATCTGATAAGAGCTTTTCTTGGGTTATGGGAGTGGGTGGAGGTTTCCAAAATACAATGACTGGTAGAGCAAATGTTAAATTTGTTTGTAGAATTTATGGTAAATCCCAAGAACAGATAAATAACTCTATAAAATTTGTTAAAGAATTTTCTGAATTGGGAGATTATTTTGACATGCCTATAAAAACATACTCTTCAGGAATGAGGTCTAGGCTTACCTTTGGGCTAAGTTTGGCATTTGATTTTGATTATCTACTTATAGATGAAACTCTCTCTGTAGGTGATGCAAGATTTAGAAAAAAATCTAGGGAGGCACTAATGAAAAAAATAGAAAGTTGTAATGTACTGTTAGTTAGTCATGATATGGGAACATTAAAAGAGATATGTGATGTGGGAATTGTTGCTCACAATGCAAAATTACACTATTTTGATAATGTAAATGAGGCTATAGATATGTATGCAAAAATCAATAGGTAGATGATATGATAAAAATATTCAAAAATATAAAATTTTTAATCCTTTTTTTGTTACCTTTTGCTCTTATTTCTTATTATATTTTTTTTCTTCAAACAGAATTATTTAAATCTTCCTCTACAGTTTTGATAAAAGACCTCAAACAGATGTCTGCTCCGACTGATATGTTAAGTGCATTAATGCCTAGTAGTTCATCAAACATGCAGGACTCAAAATTGTTAGAAAAGTTTATCTATTCAGCAGATATGTTTAAAACCATAGATAAAAAATTTGCATTAAAAGAGCATTACAAAAGTAAAGAATTAGATTTTTTTCAAAGAATGTATGATTTTTCCTCTTCAGAAGATTTTCATGAACTCTATAAAAGTAGAGTAGTTGTTGAGTATGATGAGTTATCTAAGAGTATAGATATAAGTTTTTTATATACAGATTCAAAAACTGCAAAAGAGATACTAGAGTATATTATAGTTGAAGCAGAAAAGAGATTGAATATGTACGATAGAGAAAATGGCAATGAGTTATTAAATTTTATTAAACAACAAGAGAAACAAAATAAAAAGATACTATTAGAATCCATAGAAAAATTACTTGCTTATCAAAATAGACATAAAACTATTGACCCATCTATTGATATAAAAGCACAAAGTAGTATTTTGGCAAAAATAGAAGGAAGTGTTGTTCAAAAAGAGATAGAGTATGCTAATTTAAAACAATATATGACTCATAATAGTATTGAAGTTAAAACATTAAGAAATGAGATAAATAGTCTCAAAAAGAAAGAAAGAGAATTAAGAGCAAAACTCTCGGGTAGAGGTAAAAATGACCTAAATGAGAATCTTTTTGAGTTTGAAACACTCAAGAATGATGTAGAATTTAACAAAGAGAGATATAAACAGACATTAATTCAATTAGATATGGCATTGATTCAATCTACACAAAATGCAAAAAACTTTATCATTATTACAAAGCCTAGTCTTCCAGACAAATATAGCTCTCCAAAAAAAATAAAAAATATTATTACACTTTTTTTAGTTCTGTTTATGTTTTATGGTATTATTAGTATGATTTATGCTATTATTAGAGACCATAGGGATTAAAAGGAGAGAGATGAAGAGAATACTAATTTTTATATTAATAATAGAGGTTCTATTTGGAGTTGATTTAGAAATTAATCATAATATCTCTAATACTTCAAATAGTGTCAATCATCCTTATTTTGCTAAGCGACTTTTTGAGGGAAATTTCAAAGAAAATAAACAGATAAAATATAGTCCAAATTATAGAGTAGCTGTAGGAGATACTATATCTTTGAAATTATGGGGTGCTTATGAGTATCATTCCGAAGCAGTTGTAGATTCAAGAGGTAATATTTTTATACCAAAAGTAGGCAAAATAAATCTATTAGGAATTGCAAATCACTCAATAAAAGAGAGGGTAGCCTCCTCTGTAAAAAAAGTTTTTAATCAAAATGTATCTGTATATGCTACTTTGAATAGTTATCAACCTATATCTATATTTGTAACTGGTGGAGTAGAAAAACCTGGTATCTATGAAGGATTATCTTCTGATTCCATTTTGCAATTTATAGATAAAGCAGATGGGATTATTGATGGTCAGGGAAGTTATAGAGAAGTTATGGTTTTAAGAGATAACAAAATTATTAAAAAATTTGATTTATATGAGTTTTTATTGGATGGGACTATAGGTCTATTTCAATTTCGAAATGGAGATGTTATTAAAGTATCTAATTTAAAAAATCAAATAGAAATAGAAGGAGAGGTAAACTATCCTTCTATATTTGAACTCTCTTCTAATAGAGTAGTACTTAATGAAATTACTCAATTTATTTTACCAAAACCAACAGTCACCCACTTTATAATAACTAGATGGGTTAATGGACGTGAAAAAATAGAAAAACATTCCATTTCAGATATAAATAGAGTAATGATTCAAAGTGGTGAAAAAGTCTATTTTATATCAGATTACCTAAAAGACAACCTAACAATAAATGTAGAGGGTGAACATGAGAGTCTACATCTCATGACTATAAAAAAAGGCGATAATTTTGAACAAATATTATCTCAAATAAAATTGACTTCACAATCAGATATTGACTCAGTTAGACTCTATAGAAAAAGTATAGCTCAAAAACAAAAACAACTAATAGATGCAAATCTAAAAGATTTAGAAGCAAGAGTATTAACCACAAGCTCATCTACTGTCGAGGAGGCAAAAATAAGAAAAGAGGAATCTACTTTGGTACTTGATTTTATTAATAGAGCCTCAAAAATTACACCTAAAGGACAAGTGATTATCAATAGCTCTACAGATTTATCCAATATAATTTTAGAAGATGGTGATACTATATTTATTCCCAAAAAGAGTCAAATTGTAGTAGTAGAAGGTGAAGTCTCCCTACCAAATGCTCAAACTTTTATACCATCTTATAAGATTGAAGATTATATTGAATCTTGTGGAGGATATAGTCCTCGTGCAAATAGTGAAAAGGTTCTGCTTGTCAAGAAAAACGGGAGAGTAATAACCTATAATGCAACTTCATGGTGGGGTGGAAATAGAGTAAATGTCGAACCAGGGGATTCTATTTTAGTATTAGGAAGAGTAGATACCAAAAATATTCAAATTACCTCTAGTGTAACACAGATTATCTACCAAATAGCAGTAAGTGCCGCAGTGGTTTTGAGAGCATTTTAATTAATACAATATAAGGTAAAAAAGTATGACTCTAAAAGGACTTTACAAATTATTAACTAAGCCAAATACTTTTGGAAAAGATTATGTTAAAAAACACTCAAAAGAGATACATTATCACTATTATAACAAGGAAAAAGAGGATGATAATAATAAAAAAGAAATTTCCATAAAAAAAAAATATAATATAGCCTTTAGACCTTTAATTTCTATTATCGTTCCATTTTATAATGTAGAATATTATTTATCTGAATGTCTCAATAGTATTATTAGACAAAGTTATGGAATAGAAAATATTGAAGTGATTTTGGTTGATGATTGTGGAGATGATAATTCATTAGAAATAGCAAAAAATTATATTTCTCTATTAGGAAAAAATGCTAAATTAATTAGACATAAAGAGAATAAAGGTTTGGGTGGAGCTAGAAATAGTGGTATAGAGTTGGCAACTGGTGAGTTTATTATGTTTATAGATTCTGATGATTTAATTGATACAGACACAATTGAAAAACTCATAGAAGCTATATATATACAAAAAACAGATATTGCTATCTATAACATGAATGTATTTAGCGAATTGGATAAAACATATCCTAAAAATCCATCTTTTGAACTTTTTAATCTATTTGAAGAGTCTTATTTTAAAATTAATAGAGAGGAATTTCCAAAATATCCAGAGTTAGCACACTCTTTTTCTGCTTGTAATAAACTTTTTAATAAAAAACTTTTTACTAAAGATATGAGATTCCCTGAAGGACAGCATCATGAAGATGCTCTTTTAGTTATGAAACTACTTCTTAATAGTAAATCTATATCTTTGGTTAGAGATGTATATTATCAATATAGACAAAGAGAGTCTGTTTCGGATAAATCTATTACAGATAAACTATTTCAAACGAAAGAGCATTTTTTTGAACATTTAGATATTATAAAAGGATTAAAACATCTTTCATTAATTTATCCAGAAACAGAATATATGTTTCTTTGGGTCTCTTTGAGAATCATAGGCTCACCTATAAAAACTCTATTAAACAAAGAAACTCCATTAAATCAAAAAGAAGAAGAAAAATTCTATTTGGACTTAAAAGAGATTTTTCAAAATAGAGAGATAGAACACACTTATGCTATTGGAGAAAAAATAGCACAATCTTCTATAGATAATGTTAAAATATTAATTGAAAGCAAAAATCTTGATGATGCTACAAAAACCTATAAAAATAACTCTTTTTATCAAAAAATCTCCACTCTTTTTACTACACCAAAGGTTCTTATAGAAGAAAAAAAGAGATACAAAAAAATCAACTCAAAAATTAAAGATATTATTCTAATTGGAGAGCGACCTATTGATGCTAGAGATAATGGATATTGGCTTTTTAGATATATTAGAGAAAACCATCCCAATATAAATATCTTTTATGTTATAAAAAAAGAATCCAAAGATTTTGAGAAAGTCAACTCTTTGGGAAATATTGTAATTTATGATTCACAAAAACATTTGGAACTATTTTTTGCATCAAAAATATTAATCTCTACTCATACACGAGGTACTATTGAACCAAGTTTTTTTGATAAACATAATGCAATAAAAGAGTATCCACAATATTATAATAAAAAATATGTTTTTCTTCAACATGGAATAAGTATTAGTAATCTTTTAACTGTTTTTAACAAAAAAAATTCTATTAATGCTAATTTTGCAAAATTGATTTGTGGTGCTTTACCTGAATTTAGATATTTTGAATCTAATTTAGGTTATAAACAGAGTATAGTTTCTTATACAGGTTTTGCACGATTTGATTCCATATTAAAACAAAAAGAGGAGTGGGGATGTAAAAATAAAATACTTTTTATGCCTACATGGCGTTCTAATATTTGCTCTCCATCCTATAAAAAAGAGAAAATTTTCAATGATTATAGATTTTTAAAATCCAATTATTATTCTACAATTCTAAATTTTTTAAACTCCAAAAAGCTCAATAGCATTTTGGAAAAGAGTAATATAGAGCTACATTTTATTCCTCATCCAGAGGTGGTAAGCTATTTACACTATTTTACTACTAAATATAAAAAGATAAAAATCATTGAACCAAGTCAGATAGATATTCAACAAGAGTTAATTGAAGCAAAACTTCTTATTACTGACTACTCTTCTGTCTTTTTTGATTTTGCATTTATGAAAAAACCTGTAATATTTTATCAATTTGATAGAGATGATTTTTTCTCAAAACATTATAAAAAAGGTTATTTTGATTTTGAAAAACACTATTTTGGAGAGGTTACAACTATAGAAAAAGATATTTTATCTCAAATAAGAAAAAATATCTATACAGAGTTTGCTTTTTCAAATAATGCAGAACTTACACATAGAGAGTTCTTTTTGAAATATGACCAAAATAATTGTAAAAGAATATACAATGAGATATTGGATTTGATTTAATTATGAGTATATGTATCTTTATAGACCGTATTGACAAGGCTGATGATAATGCAGAACATCTATATCGCTATATTCAAAAAAATTTTGATTCAAAAAAGATATATTTTATTTTGGAAAAATCCTCAAAAGATTGGAATAGACTTACAGATGATTCATTTAATCTTGTTGAGTATGGAAGTTTAAAACATCTTTGGCTTTTACTATGTGCAGATTACTATTTCTCTTCTCATCTACCTAAATATCATGATATGTTAATTCCCAAAAAAATTTTAAAAAAAATTGTTCATTTTAAATCTATTTTTTTACAACATGGTATTACACATAATGATATATCAGATATTTTAAACAGACATAATTTAGATTATTTGATTACAGCTTCATCTATGGAATATCTCAATTTTATTAAAAATTCAAACTATAAAATAGATAAAAAGAGAGTAATATTAACAGGTTTTTCAAGATTTGATACTTTTTTTGGAGATTCCAAAGAGAGTACTATTAATACTATCTTGATAATGCCAACATGGAGAGCCTCTTTTAGTTCTTATTCTATAGAAAAAAAAGAGATTTTTAAAGAGAGTAGATATTACAAAGAGTGGAGTTCTCTTTTGAATTCTAGCTCATTTAAAAGAATGGTTTTAGAGTATGGATATAATGTTATTTTTATTCCACATCCTGAAATGGACTCTTTTATTGATGAAATAAATCCTCCCTCTTATATAAAGTTGATTTCATCCAAAAATTCTCAACTTCAAAAATATCTCATATCCTCAAAAATACTAATAACAGATTACTCCTCTATAGCATTTGATATGGCTATACAAAAGAGGGCAATATGCTACTTTCATTTTGATAAAAAATCATTTTTTACTACCTCTCATCTATATAAAAAATCATATTTTGATTATGAAAATGATGGTTTTGGTGATGTTTGTTATAATCTAACCACGCTTCTTTTATCTATCGAAAATATTTTAAAAAATAATGGAAAGAGTGATAAAAAATATATAAAAAGAGTAGAGAGTTTTTTTGAGTATTTTGATAATTCAAACTCAAAAAGGATTATTGATGCTATTAGATGTTGATTTAACCGTTATCTTGCCTATTCGAGTCACAAAAGAGAGAATAGAGACTATTGAACATATTCAAAATATAAAATTAGATAATAATATACCATCTAATGTCTCTTTTTTGATAGTTGATGATGGTAGCGAAGAGATATACTCAAAAGATATTAAAAATAAATCTCAAGAAGTAAACGCAAAATATCTATATCTAAATAGTTCATCTAAACCTTTCTCCTTAGCAAGAGCTAGAAATCAAGGAGCAAAAAGTGCAAAAAGCAAATTTATTATGTTTCAAGATATAGATATATTACCATATAACGGTTTTTATCGGGACATTATACAAGAGATAAAAGTACAAGAAATTGAAAAAAGAGTTAACTCTTTTCTCATAATAGGAGTTATCTACCTTTCAAAATATGCGTCTATAAACTATAACTCTTTTTCAAAACAGTATCTTTTGGATAAGGCTATTATAGGAGACAAAAAGTATGTAGAGAGATATTCTACTGCTACATCTATTACACTTTTACACAAAGAACATTTTGATTCTATTGGGGGATATGATGAAAAATTTGAAAAGTGGGGACATGAAGATATTGATTTAAACTGTAGGTTAATTCTCCAAGATAATTTAGCCAAACTCCCCAAAGAATTTATATTGGATGAAAAAAATTTCAATAATATTTTTGAATACAAAGGTTGGAAGAGTATCTATCGTCTCTATGGAGATAGAGTTTTTTTCAAGGGAATAGTTCTTTTTCACTATTGGCATTCAACTAAACAAAATAGTAATTATTACGCAAATAAAGAGAAAAATAAAAAATATTTTCATACTAAATTACAAAAATATATAGAAAATTACATAGAAAAGAGATCTTATAAACTAACAAAAGAGAGTATTCTTTTTGATAGATATAAATACTCGCTCTCTCCATCTAATCGCTTAAAATGCAAATCCATTCTCTACTCTATCTATTATAAAATCAGGAAAATTATGTGAAATATCTATCTATCTCATATCCTCTTATTAAAAATAGCAAAAACTTTTTAGATATAAAAAAATGTTCTACCTTAGAGAGTTTAAAATATCTTTTTTCAAAAGTAACTTTTGTAGGGTGGGGAAGAAAAAAATCAGGCTTATGGGCTAAAAATATCTCAAAGGTATCAAGAGGTAATCTTTTGTTATTAGAGGATGGTTTCATTCGCTCTTTTGGTTTGGGAGTAGATGGCTGTCCTAGTTTTTCAATAATAAAAGATGATATAGGAATATATTATGATGCTACAACTCCTTCAAAGTTAGAAAATATATTAAATAACTATGACTTCAAAACAGACAAAAAGTTAATGCAAATAGCAAAAGAAGCTAGAGCTAAAATGATAAAATACCAAATCTCCAAATACAATAATTTTAAGAATGTAGATTTAAGCTATTTGAATAATAAAAAAGAAAAAGTACTTATTGTGGCTCAAACTTATGGAGACAGCTCTTTGGAGTATGGATTAGGTAATAGTTTTAGTACAAAAGAGATGATAACTGATGCTATAAAAAATAATCCAAATGCAGAAATATATATAAAAATTCATCCTGATGTTCTATCAGGCAAAAAAAAATCAGATATTAAAGATAATGATATACCTAAATCCTGTCATATATTAACAGACAATGCCAACCCTATTACTCTAATGAACTACTTCTCAAAAATATACACTAAAACTTCAGGTATGGGATTTGAAGCACTTTTGTTAGATAAATTGGTTTATACTTATGGTATGCCATTTTATGCTAGTTGGGGTTTAACCAATGATAAATTAAAATGTAATAGAAGAGATAGAATTTTAACTATTGATGAACTTTTTGCTGGAAGTTATATTCTATATACAGATTACTACAATCCTTATTTAAAAAAAGAATCTAATATATTAGAAGTTATAGATTATATTAGAAAATAAATTATTTATTAAAATTTGGTTACTTATTTTAAGAATATATAGAGTACATTATAGATGCTATTATATGGCATCAATCTCTCTTTGAAATCCACTAAATATAGAAGATGAACTATCTATATCTCTTTTCTTTATCTTATACCGTTTAGTAACATTCGAACATATACCATTTTCTATAAAAAATAGAGTCTCTCTAAGCATAGATTCATCTCTCTCTCCAAGAGTATGAAAAATATCATCTAAAACATAACATCTAGGCTCTATCCCTGAAAAATAGTCACCATCTCCATCTGCATTGAGCATCTTGAACTCTATAGGAGCTAGATGTTTTTCACAAAAATCAACTCCACTCATACCCACAGGTTTTCCACAAGTCTTTGAACCAATTAGATTGACGTTGATATAGGGTTTTAGACCGTTGATTACAGATTCACTAGCAGAACAGGTTTTATCTGTAGATATGATAAATACTCTATCCAAATCTAAGCTATTTTTCTCTTTTGAAAAATTAAAAGTAGTATTTAAGCTACTGTTTTTGTTATTATATTCCAATTTTTCAAAAGGCATCTCCTCTGTTATCTCTCCTCCTATTAGATTTGCCAAATAGTTTGCAACAGAGACTCTACCTCCTCCATTATATCTCATATCCAAAATTAGCTCATCTATCTCCTCTCTTTTAAATTTATCAAAGAGAGTATCTAGTTCAGATAAGGTAGGCTCTATAAATCCATTTAATATAAAATAACCTATCTTCTTATCATCTATAGAGACTATTTTATCAACAATAATAGAGGAGATTTTAATAGGCTTTTTTTCTAAAACAACAATATACTCTATATTGTCATTTGAAATTTTAAATTGAATCTTTGAACTACTATCTCTTGAGATAACTCTCCATAACTCTCTATTCTCCATCTTAGAAATAGTTTTACCATCAACCTCTAAAATCTCTGTGCCTCTTTTGAAACCTGCCATATCTGCAGGTGAGTTCTCATATACATAAGTGACAAATACTCTACCATTATACTCACCTATGGAGAATCCAAAACCTTTATATACTCCTTTTTCATAAAAGTCACTATATTTAGTAGCTGATGTTATGTAGCTCCATCTATCATAATCTCTATATCTTAAATCATCTAGTAGACTCTCTGTGCTATTATAATCACGATAATCTATATCGGGCATATACTCATACCATAGATAGTTATTTTTCATTTTTTCATAAACAACTCTATTTTGTTCCTCTATAGAGCAGTCTGATTTATCTATTTCTGTTGGTAAATTAATATTATTACTACTATTATACTCCACCATAGAGTAGTTATCTCCACAATTTACAAAGAAAAAAGATAAAATTATAAAATATACTTTTTTAAAAAACATGATATTATCCTTGTAGGACATATCATACCATAAAATATTAAAAAATAATAGAAAGAAATAGTATTAAACATTATCTTGTAGAATAGAATAAGATAATTTAATTTTTTTGATGGTTAAACTCAGGTACTATCTCCTTTAAAATCTCCAAAAGATTATCATCATTATTTTTCAATCTCTCTATCTTTACCAATAATTTAGCATAATCTACAGGAGGATTTTGAGACACCATAATAGAGCTATACTCGGTCTTTAAATCAGCATCATCTATTAGAAGCTCCTCATATAGTTTTTCACCTGGACGAAGACCTGAAAATACTATATCTATATCATCTCTGCCCGAAAGCTCTATCATTCTTTTTGCCAAATCTACTATCTTTATCGGCTCACCCATATCCAATATAAATAGCTCTCCACCTTTTGCAATAGAGGCTGCTTGAAGTACAAGCTGACACGCCTCTGGTATCATCATAAAATATCGAGTAATATCAGGATGAGTTACTGTAATACTCTCTCCTTTGTCTATTTGTGATTTGAATTTGGGAATAACAGAACCCGAACTACCAAGAACATTACCAAACCGAACTGCTACAATCTCCGTCTCTTGGCTTGGTACAGAATGAGCATATAGTTCACAAATTCGTTTTGTTGTACCCATTACATTTGTTGGACGAACAGCCTTGTCTGTTGAGACAAGCACTAACTTAGAGACACTATAAGCAATAGATAAATCTATGACATTCTTTGTCCCAAAGACATTATTTTCGATAGCCTCTCTGATATTAGCCTCACAGAGTGGAACATGTTTATATGCTGCTGCATGAATGACTATATCAGGGTGGTATAAACCAAAAGTTTTCTCTAATAGAGACCTCTCTTTGACATTTTGCATCACTGCTACACTCTTGGTGTTATCAATCTCTTCATTGATAGAGTATAGATTAAACTCAGAACTATCAACTAAAATTATCTGTTTTGCACCAAATATTTCAACCTGACGAGCAAGTTCTGAACCTATACTCCCCCCAGCACCTGTAATCATAACTATCTTACCCACAATAAAATTAGCTATACTCACCATATCCAAATCTTGTGGTTTTCTAGCCAATAAATCCTCAATAGATATATCTTTTAGGGTTGGTTTATCATCCTCTAATATTTGGGCTTTTTTAATCTCATGAATTCCTAACTCATTTAGAGTTGTAAATAGATTATCTAGCTCCCTCTGTTTTAGTCTCTCTGCAATAACTACTGCATCTATCTCGAACTCTTTAACCACAGATGAGATAGCAGAGCTATCATATACTCTTATATTTGAAAAATATGTTCCAATAACATGCTTATCATTAGAGACTAATGCCATGGGGTGATAATCTATATCTCCAGATAGTGAACTTTTGATAACATGTAAAGCTCTATCATTAGCTCCCACAATAAGCATCTTGCGTTTATGTGTCAACTTACCATTCTCTAAATATAATCTTTTGGATATTCTGAGAAAACCTATAAAAAAGAGTGATAAAAAGAGGTCAATAGCTATGACAGAGCGAGGAAAAGGAAAAAAATAGTCATTAAATATCAAAAATATTATAGTAAAGAGAGTATATATTACTATATGAGCATATATAATTCTCCGATACTCCAATAGACCAAAAAAACGCCATGCCACAAAATATATTTTGAATAGAAAGAAAATAGCTATTTTTATTGGAATAAGTACTAGCATCATCTTTATCATAACACCCAAAAAATCTATGGGTACATCAAAGTTAAATCTCAATAAAAATGCTAATAGTACAGTAGCTATAGATATAAGTACATCAAAAACTGAAAAAAATAGTGTCCGTTTGAGCTGAGTCGGTTGAAAAAAAATCTTTACTGACATATTTCTCTGATTACTTTTACTACACGCATCAAATCCTCTTTTGAAGTAGCTGTTGGTGATGGTAAACATATCCCTCTGTTATATAATCTCTCACTTGTTCCATCTATAAATGATATAGAATTTGAAAATAGAGGTTGCAAGTGCATAGACTTCCATAGTGGTCGACTCTCTATATTCTCTCTATCCAACGCCTCAATAACACGCATTGGATTTGTATTTTCAAATATTAGTGTAGTCAACCATCTATTACCAAAACTATTCTCAATCTCAGGCATAAATGAAATCTCTTCAATATCTCCTAGCTCCTTTTGATAAAAATCAAAAATCTCTCTCTTTTGTCTAACTCTATCATCTAACACCTCCATCTGTGCTACACCAATAGCTGCCAAGACATTACTCATACGATAGTTATACCCATACTCTATATGCTCATAGTGTAAAAAAGGCTCTTTTGCTTGGGTTGATAGAAATTTAGCTTTCTCTATCCACTCTTTATTCTCAGAGACTAGCATCCCTCCACCAGAAGTAGTAAGAATTTTGTTTCCATTAAATGAGTAGACTCCAAAATCACCAAAGAGACCACTCTGTTTATCTTTGTAACTAGCACCTAAAGACTCTGCTGCATCTTCAATAAGATAGATATTCTCATTTTTACAAATCTCTGCAATCTCATCTATCTTGGCTACCTGTCCATATAGATGAGTCAAAACCAATGCTTTTGGCTTTTTAGGCAACTCTCTTATCGCTTTTTTTAGCAACTTTGGACTCAGATTCCAACTCTCATCAGAATCAATAAAAACAGGTTCTGCCTCTTGATAAATAATACAATTTACAGAACCTATAAAAGTAAAAGAGGAAGCCAATACAAAATCACCCTCTCCTACATCAAGTATCCTCAATGCTAGATGTAACCCTGCCGTAGCAGAAGAGAGAGCTAGAGCATGTGAGACTCCAGTATACTCCTTGATACTATCTTCAAATCTTGTTATAAAAGAGCCAAAAGGAGCTATATAGTTACTTTTGAACACCTCATCTATATATTTCTGTTCTTTTCCACTCATATGTGGGGGTGATAAAAAAATTCTGTTCATCAATCATCCTACTGTTTTAATGATATACTCTATATCCTTTTTTAGTGACCAATTTTTAATATAATCTCTATTAATAGCCACCTTATCAGGCCAAATTACATTATCATTATACTCTTTTGGGTCTGATTGTTTGGATAAAATCTCCTCTTCATTCTTATATTTTAATGAAGCAGGACCTGTAATTCCTGGTCGTACAGATAAAATAATCCTATCTTCTCCCTCTAGCTCATCAGCATACCCCTTGACATCAGGTCTAGGACCTACAAAGCTCATTGACCCAAAAAGGACATTAAATAGTTGAGGTAATTCATCTATCTTTGTATCTCTAAAAAACTTTCCACTACGAGTAATACGCATATCATTAGCTGTTGTAATGGTAGTATATACCCCCTCTACAGGCTTCATTGTCTTGATTTTAAATACCTTGAAAATATTTCCCCCTTGACCTACTCTATTTTGCATAAAAATACCAAAACTTTTAGTCTCAAAAGATGCTACTATAAATGCCAAAAGCATTATCCAAAAAGTCATAATAATACCAAAAATTGCCAAAAAAATATCAAAAGCCCTTTTTAATAATCTCCCCCAATGATTCATTTCTTACCTTTTTATTCTATATATTTTACTAAATGGAGATGAAACAACTTGTTCAAATAGCTCTTTGTCATATTTATCAAGAATAAACATCTGAACATATGCTGATTCATATGTCTCTCTATCCATTACCACAAATTCATTATATGTTTTCATATAAACAACACAAAATGTACCATCTATATGACGTAACTCTGATTTAACAATAGATTTACCCTTTGGTCGATACTGTACTGAATCAAATCTATAAACTTTAATACTCTTTCTCCCCATAAAGACAATACCTCTTCTCATATCAAATACTATACCATTTGCAAATAACAATTTCTCTCTGTTCTGTTTTGCAACATGAGTTGGATAGAAAGTTATAACTCTCTCTTTTTTTCCTGTTTTAAGATTTAAATTTCCAAATACTCCAACTGTTGGAAAAATACGCATCATCTTATATGGCATATATAAATAAATATCTCTAGTTTTTTTAGGTAGTTTGAAATCGGGTTTTTTGAGTTCATCAAGTAGTCGATTTGGATTTTTATCCTTAAATATTTTGTTTGCTACAACTAAATGATTATTTTTATTATAAAGTTCAACTGCTAAAGAACTTAAATTCACAACCTGTTGAGGAGAGGTTGAAAACATAATCTTAGAGACAATATAATTATCGTTATTATGTTTTCCCCCATCAATAAGCGTTGAGGTATCTGAATAGAACCAAATAGGATACCCATAATCCCACCATGTAAGAGTATAATCTTTATCTGAAGCAATTTTATCTAATCTAACCAAATCCTCTACTTCTGCTTTGTTTAAAACTGTAGGAACTTTATACCCTATAATATGAGTAATATTAGGATATATCATTCCAACTGTAGCTATAACAACAAAAGCAATTTGTGCTATTTTCTCTTTTATAAACTTCTCTGCAACAATCCAAAATAGATAAATAGCAGACATTCCAGCAACAGGTACTGCATAAACGGTAAATCGAAGTCCACCCCATAGAGAGAATATTCCTATTCCAATAAGAGGAAGAGCTAAAATAAAAGCTCTATGTTTAATAACCAAAACAACATACCCAATAAGAGCAATAATAACACCTACTACTGAACCAGAAGTACGATTTGCAAATGTTTCAAAAGGAATTTTTCCTGCTTCTCTTACTGTTTGAGCTACAGAATAGAAGTGTAAACCCTCCTCTTTTGTTCCAGTAGCTATATAATTTGATATTTTTGCAAATATAAGTCCCAAAACATTTCCAAAAATCAAAAACACAATAAAAAGACCTGCTGTAATGAACATTAATTTCTTTTGTTCTATTGTCACTCTTTGCAAGGCGTAATATAAAGCAATTAAAACAGCAATTTTTATAAGATAGGAGAGTGGAGAACCAAAAGGAAAGGGCAAAAGAGATACAAAAATCAATATAAGAGAGAGATAGGTTGTATCTTCTTTGGGATGATAAAAAATCATATATAGTGCATACATAATTCCCATAGCATATACAATGGAAAGACCTGCATCATATAAAAATGGATAAACCGCAATAGCTATTGCCGCATAAAGCCCTGTTTTAAAGTTAAAATCAATGGTACTTTTTATAAGAAAAAAAAGTATAAACATAGGAGCCATCGCAGAAAACATATCAGTGTCATAGTATCCTATCATAGTTCTATTGTAGTAACTCCAAGTAATACTTCCTAATAGTGCAGCAAAAAAGCCCCAAAGTGTTTGATTATAGAGTTTAGCAATAAGGATAATTGGTATGACTACTAACGAGGAGAAGATAGCAGGAGCATATAAAATAGCTGTCTCTATAGACATTGGTGTGAACTTAACCAACAGTGTAGTAAAGAATATAACTCCATAATCCATCCATCCAAATACTCTAGGATTAGTCTGATGTAACCCCTCTAATGTTTTTTGAACCCCTGAAGCAAAAAAATAACCATCATTAGTGTTAATCATCAATTGCTCATTCCAATAGAAAGTTGGGTTATCTTGAAATTGCCAAACCCAAATCATACGAATCAAAAAGCTAAAGGCATATGCCAATGCCATAAAACCCAACATCTGTTTTGTTGAGATTTTTTCCAAAGTTATTTTATTACTACTCATGTCTTACCTTTTATTACTCTTTTTATTACAGAAAAAATTCCTATCAAAGAACCAAATCCATAAGAGAGATGTAATGTTAAAAAACTTGATACTAAATAGTAAAAGCTTCTACTCTCATCTCTTAATTTTAAGCTTAACATTATAACTAAAGCTAAATAACTACTCAATGATAAAACAGCTATCCATAAAAAGTTTATATCAATAAAAGATAATAAAAGAGGGATAAGAAGAGACAATACAAATATCAAAGGAATAAAATGCCTTAAGCTCAATGAATTTAATGTTTTAGTATAGTAGGCTGTCAAAATATTCCATTTACCATTTTCAAAGTTATTTTTTGATAAATCCTTAAAATTATCTCTAGCATAATAGGTTGCTTTGATTTCAGGAATTAGATAAATCTCTCCTCCACCATGAATAATCCGTTTATTGAGTTCAATATCCTGATTTCGTATCAATCTCTCATCAAAATAACCATACTTTTCAAAAGTCTCTTTTGCATAACATCCAAAAGCAACTGTATCAACCTTGGTTATCTCATCTACTCCTGTTCTAAAACTAGCATCACCAACTCCAAATTTATGAGTTAATATCTCTTTAATAGAATTAGATTTTCTATTACTATTTTTAGTATCAGTAACCAAGACTCCTCCAACACAACTAGCATTTATCTCTTTGCAATGATAAGTTAATCTCTTGAAGTAATTAGATTCATACTTTGCATGAGCTGATAGAATAAAAATATAATCTCCAACAGAAGATTTTATTCCCATATTCATACTAATGGGAGTATATCTTTTGTGATTTGATAAAAGTTTAATGATAGGATATTTTTTTATATACTCATCTATTATCATCACTGTTTTATCTGAACTTCCACCATCTACAAAGATAATTTCACTCCTACTATAATCAATATCAGAGCTTATAATGGACTCTATACAGTTGGCTATATATTTCTCCTCATTCAAACAAGGAATAATTATAGATATACTGCTACTCATCATAAGTCCCCTCTATTTTGATTGGTACACCAAAAGCTATAGAACCATTAGGAATATTTTTATTTACTAAACTATTCGCTCCAATTACAACTTTTTCACCAATAGTTAAACCTTTTTTCCCTGATAAAATACTACATCTCATACCTATATATG
>Ga0256845_1001335_pt1 | contig 20019 bp, 20 predicted proteins | sample RiftiametaG_FD_189101 | JGI IMG/M metagenome (GOLD analysis project Ga0256845, IMG submission 189101) | Tube worm associated microbial communities from hydrothermal vent at the East Pacific Rise, Pacific Ocean - Riftia | ecosystem: Host-associated > Annelida > Integument > Unclassified ...
TCCACAAACTTCAAGCTCTTTTTTTATGCTTCTTACGATTTTATCGAGGGTTTTCATAGAAAAGCCCTCTTCTATCATCATCGCTAAAGTTACATACTTTGGAGCAGCACCCATCATAGCAAGGTCGTTACATGTACCACAAATAGAGAGTTTACCAATGTCTCCACCACTAAAAAAAAGTGGGCTGATAGTAAAACTATCTGTCGTAAAAGCAAGTCTTCCACCCTCTATAAGAGAAGCATCTTCACTCTTTTTCAAATAATCATTTTTTAGATGCTTATAGAAAACACCTTCTATAAGTTCGTTGTTCTCTTCGCCACCATTTCCGTGAGCTAAAGTTATATTCTTAGTCATCTTAATACTCCACCATATTTATAGTAAGCGGCACATGCACCCTCACTTGAAACCATACAGCTTCCTATAGGACGGCTTGGCTTACACGCTGTTCCAAAGACTTGACACTCTGTTGGTTTTGCCATACCTCTTAAAATATCACCACAAATACATAGTTTGTGGTCTTCAACTTCTTCTTTTGGTAAAACATCATCATAAATTTTTTCTGCATCTAAATGTGCAAATTCATCTCTAAGTTTTAATCCACTTTTAGGTATATTTCCAAGTCCACGCCACTTAAAAAGTTCACTTCTATCAAAATACTTGTTTATCAAGTCTTGCGCAACAGTATTGCCTTCATAAGATACACTTCTTTTGTATTGATTTTCTAAGTCCGCTCGTCCTTCGTTTACTTGACGAACTATCATTAAAATACCCTCCATAACATCAATAGGCTCAAAACCTGTAACAACAACTGGTTTTTTATGCTCTTTTGGAAATCTATCAAAAACTTTTGAACCTGTTATAACACTAACATGACTAGGTCCTATAAAAGCATCGATTCGATTGTTATAGCTATCTACATGCTCATCTCTACTAATTAGAAGCTCTTGCATAACTTCTGGAGTTATAACGTGATTTATGTGAAAAAACACATTTTTAAGTCCTAATTTTATCACTTGGTCAACTAAAGCTGCTGTCATAGGTGTTGTTGTTTCAAAACCTATAGCAAAAAATATAATCTTTTTATTTGGGTTTTCCTGTGCAATTTTTAACACATCAAGAGGAGAGTAAACAAAACGTACATCTGCTCCTTTACTTCTTGCATTTTGTAAACTTCCGTGACTTCCTGGAACTTTTATCATATCTCCCAAAGTAACCATGATGACATCAGGTTGTTGAGAAAGTATATATGCATGGTCTATTCTCTCTTTTGGCATGATACAAACAGGACACCCAGGGCCATGAACAAACTCTATAGTATCAGGTAAAACTTGAGGAATTCCATACTTCATAATAGTATGAGTATGACCACCACAAACTTCCATCACTCTGATTTTGGTTTTTGACTCTTTTCTTATGAGTTTTGCCAAGGCTTTCATATGCTCAGGGTTACGAAAAACCTTAAACAGATCAAGCTCTTGTTTCGGCATAACCCATATCTCCCTCTTCTTCATCTATGTCACCATCATTCATTTGGGCTATAATGTCTTCATATATCTTTAAAGACTCTTTAGCCTCTTCTACGCTTATCTTATTCATAGCAAAACCAACGTGAATGAGTACATACTCACCTACTTCAACTTTTTCGCCAATCAAATCTAGTGTAACTTGTCTTTTAACACCCATTGTGTCAACTGTTGCCATATTGTTTTCGTCGATTTCGACTACTTTTGAAGGAATTGAAAGACACATTATCTTAAATCTTTTTTCATTTTAAGGTAGTTAACCCACTTATCTATACCTTTACCACTTTTAGAATCTATCTCTATAACATCTACTTTTGGATTGAGTTTTCTAGTCTCTCTTATGGCTTTTTGGACATCAAAATCAAAATGAGGTAGCAAATCACATTTTGTAATAAGAAGAACATCAGCAGTTCTAAACATAACAGGGTATTTTGCTGGTTTATCATCTCCTTCTGGAACGGAAAGAAGAACAACATTAAAATGAGTTCCTACATCATAACTTGCTGGGCATACTAAGTTTCCAACATTCTCAACGAAAACAACATCAAGACCGTCAATTGGCATATGATGAAGTCCTTCATGAACCATGTGAGCATCTAAGTGACATGCTTGTCCTGTTGTAATCTGGTGAGCTACTGCTCCTTTTGCTGTGATACGGTCTGCATCTTGATTAGTTTCAAGGTCACCCTCAATAACTCCAAGTTTAATTCCACCATGATCTATAGTTGCTTCAAGTAAAGTTGTTTTTCCTGAACCTGGACTACTCATAAGGTTTACGGCTAAAGCTCCATGCTTCTCAAAGTGCTCTCTATTGTGACTAGCTTGAACATCATTTACATCTAATATCTTTGTAATAACCTCTATAGTTTTTGGGTCATTTAATTGAGGGTTTGGGTGTTGCTCGTGAGAGTGACTATGTCCGTGGTCATGGCTATGAGCATGAGGTGCTATTGTACATCCGCAATCTTTACACATATTTATATCTCCATTGTTTAATTTTGATAAATTATATACATACTAATGTAAATATAGAGTAAAAAAAGCTCTTTCTTAGTTACTTTTGGGAAAAATATGTTATGAAAAAAGATATATGTCCATTTTGTGGAAGTAAACGCCTATATAAGGTCACACAAACGTCATTTAAATGCTCTTCATGTTGCAAAAAATACAGCATCAAAAAGTTAGAAAAAGACTCTGCTATTTTAGAGTGTTTTTCTAAAAATATGAGTGCAAATGAGTGCGCAAATTCTTTACATGTAAACTACAAAAGTGTTAAAGATAGGTATATGGATTTTAGGAAACTTGCACTCATGCATGTGGAAGAAATTTACACTAAAAACAGAGCAGAATTTAGTGAATATGATGAGTATTATTTTTTACCACAAAACAAACGTGGAAAAGTCAAATACCTCTTTGAAGCCATTGGTATATTGGGAATGGTTTATAATTCTACAGTTTATACACTGCTCCTTCCAGACCAGTTTTCTCATCTGAAAAATGCTCAAAAAGATATAAAAATTACTTATATGAAAGAGTATGCTCAGTATCTAAATAGATATAAAATAGTCCATTTTGAAAAATTTGATAGTCAACTAATAAGATTTTGGATATTTTTAGAAAAAAAGTTACTACATTATAAAGGGATTTCAAGAGAAAATTTTGTCTATTATATAAAAGAGTATGAGTTTAAATTTAATTATAGTATTGAAAAGCAGAAAGAGATTTTATGGAAAGCTTGGATAGGAAAATGAGCCGTACCATATGACGGCTCATTTTAGACTTTCTGCACATCCCTTTATAGTCTCAGCAATACATAGATAAAATTGAGTGAGGCAGTTTGTCTCTTGCGTGCTGTGTGCACGGATGAGATGAACTAACGAAGCTCAAATTTATCTATGTATTGCCCAAAGGGAGGACTTAGAAGTAGCAATCTTGCAGAAATCTTTTAATCACCATAGCTTAAGCTATGCCTCATAAAAGGTTTTGCACAATCTAACTACTTCTAAGTCCTCTGAGACTACAAAGGGATATGCAGAAAGTCTATATGCTAAGATGCAGGAATTGCAGCCTCAACAAGTTTTGAGAATTTTACACCCTTCAAACCACCAATTTTTTGAGCGAAATCTTTGATTTCACTTACAGAACCTTGAATCATAATAGTTTCTAAACAGTTATCATGATCAACATGAACGTGTGTATTACACATAATTTTTATCTTTGCATCATGTTGAATAGTTAAAATTCTATCAACTAAATCATTTTGGTGATGCGTATAAATCATAGTAAGAACACCAATAACTTGCGTGTCATCCTCTTTCCAACTATCTTTTACTATTCTTTCACGAATTAAATCACGAGTATACTCACTTCTAGAAGCATAACCTTGTTCGTTAACCTTTTTATCTAATTCCACTAACAGCTTTTCAGGTAGTGATACACTAAACCTTATAACGTTATTATCCATACATTATCCTTTTTTATTATTTCCACAATATTAGTTTAATACTATTTTGCTTAAAGCTAAATAAGATGAAATATTAATTATTTCTATAAAATACACTTGTTAGTTGTCCTATTGCGATAGAGCCGTCATTTATTGGTAATTTATTTTGAAAAAGAATATTATCACAGTTTTTCAATATATTTTCTAAAAGGGTCCTATTTTGGAATACTCCTCCACTAAGAAGAGTTTTTAAAGAGTATTTATTTGATAAGATTAAAATTATTTGAACTAAAGAGTTAATAAACTTAGAAGCTATTAAAGATGAATTTTTATCTTTTATCATCTCTTTTATGATGTGTTTATACTTTATAATTTCACCATCAAGATAAACATCGTATGCTTCTGTTACGTTGTCGTCATATAAAGATTCAAGTATAAGCCCACTCTCTCCATCGTAGCTGACTTTATCACAAACACCAGCTATAACTGCTACCATATCAAAAAGCCTACCAACTGCTGAGCATTTTGGAGAGTTTAACTCTTTTTTGTGCATCTGCTTTAGTAAGTTTAATTCACTTGTTTTAAAATAGCTAAAAAAATCACTGTAAATTTCATTTTCTTCACAATCAAGTATCATGCTAAGTGCTATTCGTTTTATATCTTTTATACTAGCATCACCACCTAAAAGTAAAAAAGGCTCAAAGTAAGCAACTCTTTTATACTCACTTCTATCGCAGACCAAAAACTCTCCACCCCAGATAGTCCCATCATCACCATAACCCGTGCCATCCCATGCGACACCTAAGACTTTTTCATCTACATTGTGTTCAAACATACAACTAAGTATGTGAGCATAGTGGTGTTGGACTTGTTCATAAGGAATATTTTGTTTTTTTGCCCATTTTGTTGTCTCATAAAGTGGGTGTTTATCACAAACTATCAAATCTGGCTCAAAATCATAAAACTCTTTAAAGGTTTCTAGTGTTTTGTAGAAAGCATCAACCGTTGCAATGTTGTCCAAATCACCGATATATGGGCTAAGCATGATTTGATTGTTCATATAAATTGCAATAGCATTTTTCTGATGAGCTCCTACTGCTAGAATTTTTCTATTTTCGCTGGTTTGCACTCTTAAGCTCATAGGTGTAACGCCCCTTGAAGCTCTCATCATCAAATCTTTCTCACCAATAACTTGTAAAACACTATCATCACTACTATTTACAATTTTACGATTATAATCAAGGTAATACTCTATAACTCCGCTAAGTTTAGTTTTCAAATCATCTTCATTAGTCACTATTGGCTCACCTGAACGGTTTGCACTTGTGGCAACTATTGGATTTTCTAAGAAGTCTAGAAGCTTTACATGTAGAGGTGTATAAGCAAGAAAGACTCCTAACCTATCGATATATGGAGCTATAAGTGGACTTAAGCTATTTTGTTTTGTTTTTAGAAGAACTATTGGTCTTTCATTTGAAAGTACCCTACTCTTTTCACTTGAAGTTACTCTACATGTAGACTCAATATCTTCTATGCACTTAAACATAATTGCGAAAGGTTTTGAGGGTCTATTTTTTTTGGCTCTTAAAGTTTTCAGAGTTTCATCATTTGAAGCATCACAGATAAGATGAAAACCGCCCATTCCCTTCATGGCAACTATATGACCTTTTTTTATCAACTCGGCTAAACCTAAAATAGCATCTTGATTTGTTGAGATTGTACTGCCATTCATATTTTTTAGGCTCAAAGTTGGTCCACATTTTTCACAACTTATTGGCTGAGCATGATAACGACGGTCAAGTGGATTGTCATACTCTTTTTGGCACTCAGTACACATAGCAAATGGTTGCATAGAGGTATTTGGTCTATCATAAGGGACTGTTTTTACTATGGAGTATCTTGGACCACAGTTCGTACAGTTTGTAAAAAAGTAGTTATATCTTCTATTAGTTTCATCTCTCATCTCACTCAAACACTCATCACACATAGCAAAATCAGCAGAGACCAAAGAGTGTTTGGAACTACCCTCTTTACTTTTAGTTATAACAAAACTAGCAAAATTTTTAAGGGGACAGGCTACTTTTTTAAGAGTATCTATTCTAGCTAAGGGTGGCAATTTAGAATAGAGTTCTTTTTCGAAAATATCTATATTGCTAGGTTCACCTTCAAGTGAAATCTTAACTCCACTAGAGTCATTAAGAACAAAACCTTTAAGTGAATGTTTTAAAGCAAGAGTATAGACAAAAGGTCGAAAACCAACCCCTTGAACTATGCCTTCAATACTGTATTTATAGTGTATCAATAGGGAGTTCCCTATTTAGACAGATTTGGGTACCTGCAGTTATGTTTTTACAAGCTATTTCAGCAAACTTTCTTACACCAAACATAGAACCACAAAGTAGTGTTTTTTCACTTGAAATATTCTCTTTGCAAGAATCAGAAGTATCTGATAAAAAGTAAGCAAAAGCTTCCATCATTCCAAAGCTAAGTGTTACGTCATCTGTACCTGCAAGCTTAAAACTCATAGTACTTCTTATTAGTCTCATCATATCAAAATCAGATTTTATAGACTCTTTATCAACCAAAAGGTAATCAACTCTAGGACCTTTTTTACCACCAAAATCTTCTGCAAACTCTATGATTTTTTCACTGCCTTCTTCGATGCTATCACTCATGCCAAGCACAACAGCTGTTATACCCCAGATAGTATAAATACTATTTGGTGCATCACTTGGAATTTTACAATTTATAGCAGTTTTATATGCCTCAGGAAAGTTTTCTTTGTAACTCTCTATAAGTTTTTTTCCTATCTTAGATGTTGATATGATATCGAATATTTCTTTTACATCTCGAACTACAGGAAACTTGACTAGGTCTAGCATACCAGTTTTTTCTGAAAGGTGCATTATCATGTCATCATGAGTTTTACTCATATAAAAACAACTTACTTTATTATCAAATAGATTATGCTCTTGCATGATTGAAGCAAATTGTGCATGTGCTGAGGTATCAAACTTTTTAAGATTCTCTTTTAGAGATGGTGCACTATATCCATCGCCACTTACTATAAGAATTTCTCCATTTTCAAGAACACAAACTTCTATCTGTGGAAGTCTATTAAAAGTTCCATCAATTTGTATTTTATATCTACACGTAGAGTTTTTTTCATCCACTCTATAGATAAAATCTACACCCTCTTTTTTAAGTTTTTCACAAATATTTAGTAAAAGTAATTCCTCTGCAAGTTTTAGTTTTACTCTTGCAGTAGGCAGTATATCTTTTGTACTATAAAGAGTATTTACTCTTAGTTTTATAGTTGGTTTTTCTAGACTTGCTAGTGTTTTTATCTCATTTTCTCTTATAACTACCATCTTTTCTACAACTGATAAATCAGTAGGAATAACAGTAAAATTACGAACTTTAATATTTTCAATTTTTCCTACAACATAAGAGCCACTCGCAGAGTCAATATAGACTTCTTCACCATTTTTAATAAGCTCTGCTACTTTAGTGTACAGTGATTCAAAACCATCTACATCAACATTTACATCATTGTCTTTTAAAAAGACACTTTTTGCATCAAATGTTGCTATTCCTATTTCATTGTTTACAAATGGGTCAAGTAAATTCTCTTTACATGTAGCAATTGCTTTTGGAGTAAAAGGAAGGCAAAGAGTACACTCTTCTATCTTAACCAAATCAGTTGGCATAGCATCAACAACGTTAACAGCTGTTGATTTGAAAAATATAGACAATGGGAGTCTAGTTCCTATAAAGTCTGAAAAACTTGTCAGCTTTGACTCGTCACCTTCAACATATAAGTTTACTATATTGTCAACATTCCCTATCTTGTAAAAAATTTCAAAATCTTTACATAGGGATTCAAGCATATTTTCTAAAAGAGCATTTTTTGAGATATAATTAAATTCAAAAGCTAGTATCATTATCACATTATCCTTTGGTGGTTTTAGAAGGTATTATACAAATAACTTCTAAAACCATCATAAAGATGGTTTATTATATTTCATCTCTTTCACAAGCACTTTGAGCTATATCTTGTATATCAAAGTTTGCTGTTTTATCATAGTTAAACCCAAGCTCATCAAGGTGTTTAATGAAAGTTTTTTCCATCAAAGCACTTCCTTTGATAACTGGTTCACTCATGTGAAGAGTTGTATCAGAGATAACTTCAGGTATGATACCAATGATTTTGGTAGTTGGACGATCGCCAACCATATCCATCATCATTAGAGTTTGAAGCATTTCAACTTCATGTGCACTCCCTGACCAGTTAATAGAATTTGGAACATTGTCAAAATCAAAGAAATAGACATCTCCTATCTCTCCATCATCTGCACTAACACAATCAAATATAATCACATAATCATACTCAATGATTATAGGTATAAGACGTTCTGCTAGAGTTCCACCATCAACAAAAGTAAGTGAATGTTCATCTGAAGTAAACGTGTAATTCTTCTCAATAGTACGGCACAAGTGTACGCCAACTCCCTCGTCAGCGCACACTACATTGCCTATGCCTAAGGCTAAAATCTTCACCTTAGCTTCTTAGTGGTCGTTTTTTTCAAACTTGTAACCACTGATGATTGAATCTATTGATCCCTCTTGACCCATAATTGAGTTAAAGATTGCCATATAAATATGAACAGGAACAAAAATCAATATACCCCACATAGTGATATGATGAATTTCACGAACCATCGCTAGTCCTCCCATCATAACTTCCAATGGACGCATATAATCATATAGTAAACCACCTAAACCCTCGTGATAAACGTGAGCATATAGTACAAGTCCTGTAATACACACAACAAATACCATAACATATAGACCAATATATGCTATAAATTGTAGTGGATTATAAACTCCACGCAATTTTGGGTGTTCTCCTAAAAACAGATAATATTTAATCTGTTGAAACCAAATTTTTGGGCTTATAAAGTCCAAAAATGCTATTCTTTCTCTCATACTTACTCTATCTATAAAGAAAAGATAAGTTTTAAACAAAGTTACTGCTATTAGCAAAAATCCTGCTATCTGGTGCCACATTCTAAATTTTGCATTTAAAAAGAGCACAGGTTCATCTGATGATGCTGGTGCAACAAAGACATAAGCAAGATAAAAACCGGTCACTGTTAAAGCAATTATAGCAAATACTCTAATCCAATGCGTCCAGCGTAAACCAGCAGAAAATTCAAATTCAATCTTTCTTTTTGGCATTTAATTCTCCTTTTGTCTTATGCACTAGGATCTATTTTATAAGAACCCATCTCATTACCCTTAGTATCCATAACGTGAACAGCACAAGCGATACATGGATCAAAAGAGTGTATGACTCTGATAATCTCCAATGGTTGTGATAAATCAGCTATAGGCAATCCAACTAGAGCCTCTTCATAAGGTCCTCTAACTCCATTCGCATCTTTTGGACTAGCGTTCCAAGTTGATGGAACAACAGCCTGATAATTCTCAATTACACCATTCTTGATTCTAATCCAGTGACTAAGAACTCCACGAGGCACATTACCAATATAGCGTCCTTTGTACTCTTTAGTCTTATCAATTTTGTAAGTTGCACATGTTGTATCATCTACTTTTAGGTTCTCAATTAGAGCATTAAACGCTTCTAAAGCATTATCAGCAATAATTTTTGCCTCAAGCATACGACATGCAGTTCTTCCAAGAGTTGAAGCAACTGCTGTAATAGGAAGACCAGTATCTTTTAAGAACTGATTCACTACTTTAACAACACGCTCATTACCTCTTGCATAGTTAACAACTATGTTTGCTAGAGGTCCAACTTGTAGTGGCTGACCATCATAACGAGGTGCCTTAATCCAAGTGTATTTTCCATCTTTTTGAATTACATTAGTCTCTACTTCTTCACCTTCATCATTGACAGTTTGCGCTTTTGTAAGACCAGTATAGTTAGGATCTGTCTCACCATCATATGGGTGAAGTGCAGCATCGTTCTTATACCAAGCACGAGTTGCTTCTTCTGTAATTTTACTCTCATCTAAATCTTCAACTTTAAATGGCTTACCAGTGATTAGAGCAACAACATCCGCTGCCATCATAACACCACTTTCAAAAAGGTGCTCAGTTGCACTTACTTGGAACTCTTCATGAGTAAACAAGTTTGCAGTACCAAGACCAGCATTAACACTAGGCTCACCAGCATACATACCACCAGCCATACATACATCTGGATAGTAACAGTTGTTGATAAACGATGCAACTTCTTGAAACTTAAATAAGAAATCACCTAAACGTGCAGGAGATTGAAGATCCATAATACAAGTAACACCACCAACAGTTAAGCTTTGTGGATGAGGTTGTTTAGCTCCAAAGATTGCCATCATTTGCGCAGCAGTTCTTTGAACTTCAAGAGCTTTAAGATAATGCGAAACTGCAATCAAGTTTTGCTCTGGAGTTAGTTTATATGTAGGATGTCCCCAATATGCGTTAGCAAATGGCCCAAGGTGTCCTTTTTTAACAAACTCAGCTACTCTTTTTTGTACCATTTTAAGGTGATCTTCACCAGTGTACATTGGAGTGTCAGTATAGTTAAATGCATCTTTACTAGCAAGTGCCGGATCAGCACTTAGTGCAGAAACAACATCAACCCAGTCAAGACCATGTAGGTGATAGAAATGAACAGGATGATCGTGCATGAAAAGTGCTGCATTCATCAATGTTCTAACTAATTGTGCATTTAGAGGAACTTCGATACCTAAAGCATCTTCAGCAGCTACAATACCTGCTTTATAGTGTGAATATGTACAAACACCACAAATTCTCTGTGTAAAGAAACCAGCATCTCTTGGGTCTCTTCCCTTAAGGATATTTTCTAATCCTCTCCATAATGTTGCAGAAGAGTATGCTTCTGTAACTTTGTTGTTATCATCAACAACAACTTCAACTCTTAAGTGCCCTTCAATTCTAGTAATAGGGTCAACTACTATTCTTTTACTCATTTAATAATCCTTCTTAGCTTTCATCAGTTTTTGGTGCACCCTTTACGGCTGCAATAGCTGCATGTGCTGCGATACCAACTGCTGTTGCACTTAGAAGTGCTACACCAACTTTATCAGCAGTCTTATCTGCACCTTCTCCATAAACAGTATGATATAGTTTATTGCCAAGAGGCTCTTCAAATGGTCCCATAGCATCCCAGAAATCTGGCTCACTACAACCAATACAACCATGACCTGCTTGTACTGGCCAAGAAGTACCTTGATTAAATTTTTCTCTACTACAGTTATTAAAAGTATACGGTCCTTTACAACCAACTTTGTAAAGACAATAACCTTTTTTAGCACCTGCATCACCAAACTCTTGTACAAATTCGCCAGCATCAAAATGACCACGTCTTTCACATAAATCGTGAATTCTAAGACCGTAAGCCCACTTTGGACGACTATAAGCGTCAAGTGCAGGAAGTGTTCCAAAAAGGATATAGTGAAGTACATTACCTACTATATTTCTCTCACTTGGAGGACATCCAGGTACGTTAATAACTGGTTTATCAGTTACTTTACTAAGTCCTTTTGCTCCAGTTGGATTAGGATACGCAGCTTGAACGCCTCCAAAACTTGAACATGTTCCAATTGCAAAAATAGCAGCAGCTGATTGGGCAGCCTCTTTAGCAATACTAAGTCCGGTATGAGCTTGTGGTCCAATCTTAAGATACATTCCGTTATCTTTAGTTGGGATTCCACCCTCTACCATAAGTATATACTTACCTTTGTACTTTTCTATAGCATTAGTTAGATTATGTTCTGCTTGCCATCCAGCAGCAGCCATAAGCGTCTCATGATACTCTAGTGAAATATAATCAAATATAAGACTATCGATGCCAGGAGCATCAGTTCTTAAAAGACTTTCGCTACAACCAGTACACTCTGCCATATGTAGCCATACTACTGGTAAACGATCTGTTAGCTCAGCAGCTTGAGCCATAAGTGGCGTAAACGAAGAAGGTAGAGATAGCATTGCTGTCATTCCAGCTGCCCATTTCATAAAGTCACGACGACTGACACCTTTTTCATCCATTAACTGTGCTATTGACATATCCTCTTTCATTGGTGCGAACTTCTGAAGTTCTCCAAGTCTAGCGGAAATCTTTTGGTACAGTTTAGTTTGTTCCATCAGTTTCTCCTATGTGGTTTTTTCTCTCATCAAGAATTACATCCATTACTGAATGATTATTCATTTATAATGATTACACAAAAATCCATATAGTAGATATAATTTACTTTTTATTTATTGAAAAAATGGCTTTTTGGGAATATTTGTAACATTTAAATAGGATAAAAAGAGTGTTTTTTTAAATAAAGATTAATTAAGGTAATTTATATTTTACTTTTAAGTTATAAAATTGTGACGATTTTATTGTGTGGTACAAACTGCACAAACATCGAATGCTTTGAAGACTAAATCTGCTTCTGAAACTGAACTAAGTCCCATTATTGCTTTTTGAGCAACAGCTGGTTCTTCTTTACTACCATTTCCAAGATTCCAAACTGTAGGAGTTATAATGTCATAGCTTTCAATCAAACCTCTTTTTATCTCTATTTTATGGATAAGAGATCCTCTAGCAGCTTCACAACGACCAATACCAGATGCATTAATGCTATTATACGGTATATTTGGACTAGTACATGAAGGCTCACTTAGGTTTATCTGCTTTAGTAATTTTTTAGATTTTTTAAGCAAATGTGCAATCTCGGCAACTCTTGCAACTATTCTAGTAAGAATAGAATCTTTACTCTTTCTATGCAAGTCTCTTATAAGTGGATTTTTGATTATCATCATTCTTGCAATTGGTCCAGTTTCTAAATACTTGTTTTTATACATTGCACTTTTTGAGTATGTATATCCATTCTCTTCAAAAAAACTATTTTTTAAACTTTCGCTAACAAAATTGACATCAGCATTCAAAATTCTAGTAACTTCACATTTTTTTGATCTTTTTTTGCTACTATTATTACCAAAAGAGATAAATCTATCGTAACTTTTACCAATATGATTGAGTCTATTATCTACAATAACTTCTACAGTTTTTTTCAAACTTCCTTCTGTGTCCATGATTTGTATAGATGAATCAAACTCTATAAACTCATCTATAGATAACCCAAATATCTCTTTTTCACAATACTCTGTTACGTTATCTAAGTATCTCATAGCTTCATATATATCACCTTGCGTAGGATCACATGTAACACCACCTACCATACAAAAAGAGCCATGAGGCCACTGTCCTGTAAAGATAGCCATAGCTTTTAGCATCTCGGAACATATTTTTTGTGCTTTTATCCACTCTTTGCCCTCAAAAGCCTTTATACTTGTTTCATCATCACCACTTAGCTCAAATATCTCAGGCAGTATTGAAAAATATAACCACTTAATATGATTTTGTATTTTCTCAGCATTTAGAGCAAATTCACGTATATGTTTTGCCTTTTTTGATAACTTTAAATCTATCCCCATAGAGATATAAGCATCTTCTATAGCGTTTATAGCAGCAATTATATGTGAAGTATTGCAGATACCGCAAACTCGTGGAGTTATAGCAAGAGCATCTAAAAAAGGTCGTTTCTCTAGTATCTTTTCAATGCCTCTAAAGTTGAGAAACTTTATTTTTGCATAATCAATTCTTTTATCTTTCCACTCTAATTCTAATGTAGCCTCACCTTCAATACGCTGAAGTATCTCTTTAGTTATTTTCATCGTATAATCTTTTCTCCAATCTATCTACTTTAAACCCTTTAGCAACACCAGCCAAAGTATAGTATGCTCTTTTACTCACTCCCAAAGGTGCGGCCGGTAAGGACATATATTTTTGCGTTTCATATAGTGCTTTTTTAGGAAAATCGAACTCCGTACATCCTAAGCAGGCTGAACCAACTCTTGTTTTACTACTAACAGAGTTCCATAAAATTTTATTACAATTGGCATGTGTCATAGGTCCTTGGCAACCATGTTCATAAAAAAGACACCCCTCTTTAAGTCCATAATCTTTACAATCTACTTTCCACTCAAAATATTCATTTCTCAAACATCCATGATGGACAAGATAAGAATAGACTTCTTTAGGTCTTTTATACTCATCTAAATAGAGATTATCACCTAAATGTAATTTTAAGAGAGTTTCAACAAACCATCGGGGATGCATAGGGCAACCTGGGATATTGACTACTTTTGGATTCTTTTGCCAAAAACCACCCTTCTCTTTGCCATTAAATAGTGCTCCAAAAATCTGTTTTTCATCTCTAAGTCTAAATATGCCACCATAACTTGCGCAACTGCCAGCACAAATGATATGTTTTGCTTTTTTTGAAAGTTTATCTATGAGTTCTTTAAAAGAGTGGCCAAACCGAGAAAGTATCTCTTCATTTTTACTAAATGCCCCCTCTATTACAAGAAAATCGACATTCATATTTTGTTTTAAAATTTCTTCTAAGGAGTGGTGAGTTTTTATTTGTGGATGATGAAGTATTTCAAAAGATTTTGAAAATATGTCTATACTAGGATAATTAAAAAAAGAGTGTGAGTTACCATTACATGTAAGACCCTGTAGCCATACTATAGATGAACGGTTAAGAGACTTCATGAGTTTTTAAGGCTTGATATATGTTGTATGAAACATCATCTACGAAAGAGTGCAAGTCATCTTCAAGAATATTTTCACCATTTAAAAATACAAATCCTCCCAAATAACCCATAAATAGACCAAAAGCAGAAAAAAAACTCTGGTTTCTCAATTCTCCTTTTCTAACACCTTCTTCAAAGAAAATCATCATCTCTGTTACAAAAGATGCAACACATATCATGCCTTCACAACCATCTTTAAAAATCTCTTTATTTGCTAAATATACTCGTAAAAAATAATCAAGATACTGAGGTTTTTCTTCAGCCAATCTAAAATACAAAGTTACAATTTTCTTTATCTTTTCTTCTGAGTTACACTCTTGTTCATTGACACTACGAATCATTGCCCCTACTTTATCAGAAGAAAATCGAATAAGCTCTTGAGCTAATGACTCTTTTGATGAAAAATAGTTATAAAAATTCCCAACACTCATGCCCATTTCTTTAGCAATATCTGGCATTGTTGTGGAATAAAAACCTTTTTGAGAAAAGAGCAAAAGAGATGTTTCTAAAATAAGTTCTGTTTTTTTTAACTTTTTATCCATAACTACCCCTATAATATATCAAACTTTGAGTATTTTATCATACTTATATATAATATTTCTTATATTAACACTATATTAATCTAAAATCTCTATAATTGTTAGCAAAATTATAAATTATAGGATACTATTAATGCTACTAATGCAACTTGAAACTCAAGAAAAATTTGCTTTTTTACATATTGCCCATCAATTGGCAAAATCAGATGGAAAAATAGGTAATAGAGAAACAATAAGAATAGATGATTATTGCATGGAGATGGGCATAGATAATATAATTTTTGATGAAGAAAATTATAAACTTGAAAACTATTTAAATAAATTTAAATCAGCAAAAAGTCAAAAAATTTTACTACTCGAACTTATGATGCTAGTGCATGTTGATGATAAATTTAACCAAGAAGAACATGAGCTTATAAATATAATTTCAAATAGATTTGATTTTACACCTAAGTTGGTAAAGTTTGCATCTTCTATTGGAAAAGCAGCCTCAGCACTAAGAGAACAAGCTCTTTTAATTACTGATCTTACTCACTAATGATGCCTAAATCTTCAAAATATTGTTCTATTTCTTTATCACTAAATGCTTTACCATACATATGAAGCTCTTGCCAAGTAATACCATCTAATAAATCAGTATGAGATGGTTCTAGTCTCTCTTCAATTTTAACTAAGTATTGTTTTATTTTTCTTATAAAAAGTGCAAATTGAGCAGCAGTCAAACTATCTAATAAATCTATAAGATTTTTATAGTTTGCAACTCTCCTTCCCGTATTATCATTTAACTCAATTGACCAAATTTTTAGGGCAAACTCATGCCTATACTCAACACTCTTTCTATTTGCATAAGCAAACTTTCTTAACTCTTTTTTGAAATTATCTCTTTGCATAAAATCATATTTTGTATAAAAAAACAGGAATACTGATAGTAAAAATATATCTTTTACCAAAATAGGTTTTGTTTTTAACTCTTGAAGTGTAAGCTCTTCAATATCTAGTTGTTCACGAAGATAATTAAGGTGATTTACTCTCCAGTTCTTCTTGTCTTTTTTAGCTCGTTTTTGCCATTCTATAAGTGTTGGTCTAGGGATAAAAAATCTATCTACAAGTTTTTTATATGAAAATCGCATAAAAATTCCTATTTAAAATATGAGGGCATTATATCATAAATGTTATTGTATACCCTCTTTATTTTAAATAAGTTATGTTCTTTGCTCTTTCTGTCTCTTTTTCATTTTGTCTTTTGCAAGTTTACGCATGTCTTCAGTAGTATCTGATTCATCCATAATTTCTAATCCAAGAAGAGTTTCTATACAATCTTCAAGGGTTACAATTCCTTCAGTTTGTCCGTAGCTGTCAGTTACTAAAAACATATGCTCTTTTCTTTTTATAAACATATCGAGGGCATAAGATACTGGTATGTTTTCATGAATTGAAAAAACAGGTCCTATTAAATCTTCTATCCCACCTTTTTTACTCTCTATCGCTTTTTGAAACACTTCTTTACTTAAAAGATCACCAATAATGTTGTCTATGCTACCATCGTATACAGGTATTCTAGAGAATTTTTTTATGCCCTCTGTTTTTAATACCTCTTCTAAACTCATACTTTTATCTACTGCAAAGACAACACTTCTTGGTGTTAAGATATCACTTACTTTACTCTTGTTAAGCTTTAGTACATTTTCTATAAAATCACTCTCTTTTTCATCTATGTGTCCGCCATCTTCTACTAAAAGTGCCGTTTCAAGTAACTCTTCTCTTGTAATTGCGTGGTAACTATTATCTTTTGAAATTTTTTTAGTTACAAATAGTGTAAGATAAATTAGAGGATAACTTAAAAATATAAATAATTTTATAAGGTATGCAACAATTGGAGATAGCTCTTTATAGTAGACTGCACCAATAGTTTTTGGAATAATTTCAGAAAAGAAAAGAATAGCAAAAGTCAAAGCAATAGATACATAAAGCACCCACTCCATACCTAAAAGCTTTGCAGCCTCTGCACCAATAGCAGCAGCACCAAGAGTATTCGCAATAGTGTTAAATATAAGAATAGAAGCTATAGAAACATCTAACTCTTTTTTAAGTTTTTCAAGAAGATTCCCTACTGTTTCTCTATCTTTTTTTATGACATTTATATGTGACATATTTAGAGATAGTATCGTAGATTCTGCAATGGAGCATAAAAAAGATATACCTACTGTTAAACTTACGTATATAAAAAGTAGAGTCATTTTTGACTCCAAAGCTGGTTGCTTGTTTTTGTATTACGCGGTAACTCTATGAGACTACTCAAAGAACACCGCTGTTTCGACGATGAATCAGACATGGTATTTATTTAAAAACTCCTTATTTTTTGTTATCAAGCCTTTTGCCTGAAGTTCTTTTATTATTTCTTGATCACAATCAGTATCGCCAGGCCACTCTCTTGTGTACCCATCAATCTTTGATTTATTGGTTGCATCTATGCCTATATACTCTTTTTCAAGATATATATCACGAAGAGCGTCTATATTGTTTACAACTCTCCACACAAGCATATAAGCATTATCTAGTCCATTGAACTCACTATCAACAAAAATCAATAGTTTCATATGCTCTTTAAGAGGTTTCAATGCTTCATAAAGCTCTTTCATTGGTCTCGATTTATCGACTCCTAAAACAACTATGGGAGTCTTTGTATGAGTCTTATACTGCTTAATTTTCTTAACATCTTGAACCAATGTTGTTATTTTAGCATAAAGTTTCTCATCACTCAATATATTTTTCTTTGGAAACTCAACATTATCACCCGTACAATCAACTCCGAGCTTTCCACCATAACAAGCATTTGGACTTGCATGGTCGAGCGCATCGCATACACCTTCACTAATAAGTATATTTTCAACACTTACACGATCAAGTATATAATCACTAAGTTCATCATAATTTTTCAAATCTGGTGCATTTTGTCCAACAAAAAAAGCATGTTTTACAAAACTCATCTGCCCTACTCCCCAAAACGCATGCATAAACTGTTTTGCATGACCTGGGTACATAGTTTTCATCTTTGCTAAAATCAGATTATGAAAAACTCCATTTTCTGGCATGTTATAGTCAATAAGATCTGGTACTGTTGTTTTAAGAAGGGGTAAGAAAACTCTCTCAGTAGCCCAAGCCATATACTTGTCTTCTAAAGGAGGCTTACCAACAACAGTCGCTTGATAGATTGGTTTGTTTTTAGTAGTTATACAAGTTACATCCATAACAGGATACTCTTCTTTTAAAGTGTAGTAACCAGTGTGGTCACCAAAAGGACCCTCAATCTCCATCTTAGAAGGGTCTACAAAACCCTCTATAACTATATCAGAGTCTTCTGGTACATATATCTCATTTGTAAGAGATTTAACTAATCTTGCATTTTCTTCACGAATAAGCCCATAAAGAAGTAATTCAAACATACCATTTGGCATTGGAGCTTGTCCACACCAGATATAGAGTGGGTCACCACCAATGGCAACAGAAACAGGCATTTTTTTACCAGCCTCTTTGTACTCATGAAAAAAATGTGCTCCATCCTTGTGTATCTGCCAATGCATACCAAGGCGTTTGTTGTCATAGACTTGAAGTCTGTACATTCCTACGTTATGTTTTGTGCCATCTAGGCTTTGAGTATAAACGTGTCCCATTGTTATGAATGGTCCACCATCTTCAGTCCAAGTTGTTAGTATAGGAAACTCATTTAAGTCGATATTCTCTTGTCTTATCTCTTGACAACTTCCTTTAGAACTAAGTCTTTTAGGAAATACATTTTTAAGACTAAAAAGTTTACCAAGCATACTTACTTTGTCCATAAATCCGCTTGGTGGTTTCATATGAAGTAGACTCTCAATCTCATCAGCTATATCATCAGGATGCTTCTCAAAGATAAGCTCAGTAGCCTCATATGAGCCAAAAACATTCATAAGAACTGGCATATCATACTTTTTATTTAGTCTTTTAGATACTGGATTTGTAAACAAAAGAGCTTTTGAATCTTCTTTTTTTATTTCAATATACGCTATATGAGGAATCTCAAGGTCAATATCAAGCTCTTCATCTATGATGCGTAAAAGATTTTTCTCTTTTAACTCTTTTATTATCTCTTCCATATTTTCCTCATTATTATCTATTTTGCCATTTGAAAATTTCTAAAGTATTTGTTGAAGTTTTTTTATGTATTGTAATTTCTTCTCAATAATCATCTATTGATGCCAAGCTCACTTTTAAAAAAATTATCCATCTCTTTTTGATACTTTTCTTGATTTACGCCAATTGACTTTTCTGAAGCATAAACACTCTTTCTAACTTCATCTATATCACTCATCATAACTTCTTTTGGAAAATTACTACTTACAATTTGTATTTTTTTGTCTTTGATAAAACTCTCCAACATAACTTTAAAATGAGGATAAAAACTATCTTCAACTTTCAAATTTATTGCGTGCATTCAATTTTCCTTTCTTAATGTTATTGATTATAACATAAAAGTTTTACTTTGTTTAAATAAAATACTCAGGATTATCACTGATATATAACTTGAAAAGCCTTCAATTCTAAATTTGAAGCTATTATAAAATCCTTTTCTTTTACTTCAATTTCATTTATATCAAAATATTGTATTCTTTCTTCCATCTAAAAAACCTCAGTCATCGCAATATGTTCTGCTCTTTTCAACAGTTCTTTTGCGCCCTTATCTATAAATCTCTTAGCTACCTCTTCACCTTTTGTTTTATACTCATCTTTTCTACATGTAAGCTTTTCGTAAATAACCTCTTCACCATCAGGAAGCCCAACTAAAGCTTGAACATTTATG
>Ga0256845_1001336_pt1 | contig 20019 bp, 19 predicted proteins | sample RiftiametaG_FD_189101 | JGI IMG/M metagenome (GOLD analysis project Ga0256845, IMG submission 189101) | Tube worm associated microbial communities from hydrothermal vent at the East Pacific Rise, Pacific Ocean - Riftia | ecosystem: Host-associated > Annelida > Integument > Unclassified ...
TGCCGTGGACGGTGCCTTTGGAAATATGGGTATAAACCTCATAGCCCACTTTGGTCAGGGCATCGGCCGCCTCGGGGAGCGATTGCGGGGGCACCACCTCGTCGGCATCGCCGTGGATCAGCAGAATGGGCATCCGGCTCAAGGCTTCATCTTCCAGCGTTTCGGGGGCCAGTAGGCGGCCCGAAAAGCCAACTACGCCAGCCACAGGGTCTGCGCGGCGCGGGGCGATATGCAGGGCCATCATCGTACCTTGCGAAAAGCCGACCAGCACGGTGTGGTCGCTATCTATGCCCTCGGCCTGCATGGTTTCGTCCAGCCATTCGTTGAGCAGGGCCGTGGCTGCGGCCATGCCCTCGGTGGCCTCGGCCTCGGAAGAGCCGTCAAGCCACGGGATCGGGAACCACTGATAGCCCATCGGATTGCCGGTGCAGCGCTGCGGCGCGTTGGGGGCATGAAACACCGCATCGGGCAGGTGCTCGGCTAAAGGGTCGGCCAGCCCGATCAGGTCATTGCCATCTGCGCCATAGCCATGCACAAATACCACAAGATATTTGCCATTGCCCGATTTTGCCGCCCGCCTTGGGCCTGTTAGCTCCGCCATTCAGGATAATCCTTCTCGATTTTTGATATGGTGGTAATAGGTGAAAAGCAGCCGCGCCGCAACCGCCCGCCACGGCGACCACGCCTTGGCCATTTGGCGCAAATCCTGCTCTTTCGGGCGGGCGGGCAGGGCGAATAAATCTCGTGCGGCCTCCTGCAAAGCCAGATCTCCGGCGGCAAAAACATCGGCGCGGCCTAGGCTGAACATGGCATAAATCTCCGCCGTCCAAACCCCTATCCCCTTTACGGCGGTTAGCTCACGCACCACCGCTTCGGCGCGCTGGCAGCGCAGGGCTTTGTAATTAAGGCGGTGTTCGGCCAGCGCCTTGGCGTAGCCCGCCTTTTGCTTTGAAAGCCCGATGGCACGCAGCTCTTCCACACTCAGGGCCAGAATGGCTTCGGCCTTTATCGCCCCTGCCGCCTCAAGCTTGGCCCAAACCCCGCGCGCCGCCGCCACCGATATTTGCTGCGAGACAATGGCCGAAAGCAGCGCCTCGAACCCGTCTTCGCGCAGGCGCAAGGGCAGCGGCCCCGTTAGGGATAGCGCATGGGCAAAGCGCGGCTCCTTGGCCGCCAACCATGCCGCCCCCTCGGCCACATCTTCGGCGCTGGTGATTATGTGCTCGTTCATGTGTACCCTTGTTTTTAGTGTTTAGGCCCCGAAGCGCTGTAGCCTATCCAGCGAAAACGGCGCTCCGGTTTCCATTGTGTAGGCCATAAGCGGGCCGTCTTTTCCTGCGGAATAGTCTAGGCACAGTGCATTAGGGGACTGCATGCGGGGGGTGCCTGTCATCCAATAATGGCCGAATAGCACTGGCTTTGATGTTTCGGGATAGGCCAGCGCCGTAATGTTTTTTGGTAAGGGGCTGGTGGGAAGGGCGCTTGGGTCGGGCACGGACATGGTGACATCCGCCCAGTTCTCCCCGTTGGAGTTCCACCATTTCACCCGCACCTCTGTGCGCTCGTTACCGTCTTTATCCGCATTGCCCATGAGGGCGATGGCGGTTCCGGCATCCAGCATATGGCGCACCACATGGATAACGTCGGCGTTTCTGGGGCCACGATCAATGAAATCGCCAAGAAACGCACAGGTTCGGGCTGGGTTGCTATGCCGCCACGCGCCAGCTATGTGCCTGTAGCCCAGCCCCGTAAGGGCGGCCACGAGCTTATCATACTGGCCATGAATATCGGGGATGATATCGTGCAAAACGGGGCCTCCTGCAGCTTAGGGCAATATGCGGCTTTGCTTGACCATGCCATAGGCAAAGCTGGTATTGATAGAGGCAATGGACGGAATCGGGTGGATGCGGTCGCGAATGAAGGTCTCATAGGCTTCAAGGCTTTGCACCACCACCCGCAGCAGATAATCTGTATCGCCGGTCATCAGGTGGCAATCCATCACCTCGTCTATCGCCATAATCCGGCGCTCGAATTCCTGCGCCGCTTGGCGGGAATGGTGGTCTAGCCGGATCTGGATAAACACGGTGATCGGCAACCCATAGGCCTTTTGGTTGACGATCGCGGTATAGCCCTCGATCACCCCGCTTTTTTCCAGCATTCGCAAGCGGCGCAGGCAGGGGGAGGGCGACAGGTTTACCCGCTCGGCCAGCTCGGCATTGCTGAGTCGGCCATGGCGTTGCAGCTCGCGCAGGATGTGCTGGTCTTTTTCGTCCATATCGGCCTCATATTGGCAGTTTATGCCAAAATAATATCAAACTATAGCATATAACGCAAGTTACTGCCGCGTTTTACCGCGTATATATGCAGAAACCACGTTTCAGGAGCATGCTTATGTCAACCCCGTCCAACAACCCGCCCGCCGGCCTTGCCACCCGCGCCATCCATTTTGGCTATAACCCGCAAGACGAGCACGGCGCGCTTACCCCGCCTTTGCATCTAACCTCGACCTATGCCTTTGAAACCGCCGAGCAGGGCGGCGAGATTTTCGCGGGTGAGCGCGAGGGCTTTGTATATTCCCGCGTGGGCAACCCGACCACCGACCTGCTGGAGCGCCGGATTGCCAACCTTGAAGGCGGCGAGGCGGCTTTGGCGACGTCGTCTGGCATGGGCGCGATTACGGCGCTGCTCTGGACCTATCTGGAAAGCGGCGACGAAATTATCACCGATCTCACGCTTTATGGCTGCACCTTTGCCCTGTTTAGCCACGGTTTTTCGCGCTTTGGCATTAAGGTCACGCATATTGATATGACCGATCCGGCCAACCTTGAAGCGGCGCTTAACGATAAAACCAAGTTTGTGTATTTCGAAACTCCGGCTAACCCCAATATGCGCATTGTAGACATTGCGGCGGTTTCGCGCATTGCCCATGCCAAGGGGGTGCAGGTGATTGTGGATAACACCTATGCCACGCCTATCATCACCCGCCCCATAGAGCTGGGCGCGGATTTTGTAGTGCATTCCGCCACTAAATATCTCGGTGGCCATGGCGACCTGCTGGCCGGTATCGTGGTTGGGCGGCTCGAGCAAATGATCGAGGTGCGCACCATCGGGGTGAAGGATATGACCGGTGCGGTGATTGCGCCGTTCAATTCTATGCTCATTCTGCGCGGCATAAAAACGCTGGAATTGCGCATGCAGCGGCACAGCGAAAATGCCATGCAAATTGCTGAAATGCTGGCGGCCCATCAGGCCGTGGCCGTGGTGCATTATCCGGGGCTGGAAGGCTTTGCGCAGCACGCGTTGGCCAAGGCGCAAATGTCGATGTTTGGTGGTATGGTGGCGTTTGAGGTAAAGGGGGGCTTTGCGGGCGGCAAGAAGGTGATGAACCGGCTGAACCTGATTCAGCGCGCGGTGAGCCTTGGCGATGCGGAAACCCTGATCCAGCATCCGGCTTCGATGACCCACGTAACCTATACCGAAGAAGAGCGCGCGGCGCACGGGATCTCGGAAGGGTTGATTCGCATTTCTGCAGGGTTAGAAAATGTCGATGATATTCTGGCCGATTTGGCACAGGCGCTGCATGAGGATTAAGCCGTTATAGCTGGCCCTACTTATAGCCACTATCGGCCTTTCTTGCTGCGACCTTTGCGGATGCTGAAAAGGCGGGGATGGCGCAAGCGCTGGCACGGCTGACCAAATCCTGCGCCCCCCCAAAGCTCGCTGAGCCAAGTGGTGGGCTGGCAGTAGCGTTGGATGGCCATTTACGCAAAATGAGAATGGGAGTTGAAGTGGGGGGCAAGCTAGAAACGCTAACTATATGCGGTATAATCATAATGTAGATTTATGTGGCGGTGGATACGACATAGAAAAAGTATTGTCTCGTGTGCGGGGTCGAATAGCGGCAAAATTCGCGATAAGTGCGCGTAGTTTCAGTCTCTTATTCATGTATCAGCGCGGGAATTTTCGGTTGTCATCGAGGCGTTTAGAAGCTCCTCGCATACCATGGTATTGTTGCTCCGATTTCATCAAGACAGGGCAAGCGCGCGCTCCAGATCATCATGTTCGAACGCGCTGGCCAAACGGGTAATTTCGGCCTCGCGGGCACCCCGGCCCCGGGCAAAGTCGCGCCAGTTCCGGACCACCTCCGCCACCCCCCCAATAATTCGGTCGCCGTCCACAGCCTTCAGGGAAAACTCCTCCGCCACCGAGCGCAGGAGCTCGACCGAGCAGGTGCCGTCATCGAAATCGATGTTCGTGGAAAGAATGCGCGGATTTACGTCCGCAGGCGTCGGGTTGATGTCGTAAGCCGGTGACAGGGTCCAGCCTTGCTGCCCCTGCCACAAAAATCCGTGGTTGCGCAGATGGTCATCGGTGTTCGAGACCAGAACTGAAAAGGCGATGCGCCGGAAAAGCTCGGTTTTATCCTCAACAGCGTTTGCGCCTTGTTCACTGAGCGCATCGACAATTTCCAGATAACTGCCCCGCTCGCCATCCCTATGTTGGGTCATCGACATGGCGGAGAGGAACGGGATCCGCATACCGCCCTGCCGATCGAACCGGCGGGACAGGAATATCGGCCGTCCGTCATTTTCAACGATGTCGTGCTGTGCCACTGTGATCCCGCAAGCTGCAGCCATGTCGAGCGCAATGGCTTCCCAACGTTCAAGCGAGTAATCATCGGTTTCCTTGGGGAACTTGGCAATCGACAAAGCGCCATGCTGGTCAATCACCGATGCCTTGGGACGCGCACCACCAAGCGATGATCCTGGAGCGAAGATCAGCAGCAGGTCTTCGTCGGTTTCTTCGCCCCGCAATATACGCTCGGAAGCACGCAGCAGATCTCCCAACGCGACTGTTCCGGGCACACCTATGGCCAGTGGGGCCTGAAACCCTTCCTCACCCGCCCAGCGAAACCTGAGCGCCCCCAGCCGCGTTTCATCGGAAACTCCCAGCAGAAAATCTATCTCGTGCAGAGTGCGCACCGGCCGAGCATCAGATTCTGCCGCGCGGCGTTCCCGGCGGCGCATCAGGGTCCGCCCCCATGTATCGGGTGCGGAATCTCCAAGCGTGCCGAACATCTCCTGCCCTGCCGGCGGGCGAAAAACGCCTGGCCCCTTGGGCAGGCCCGGATCAATAGAAAAGCTTTCAGCCGAAGCCAGCCAACCCGGGTCATATTCAAAGGTCACGCTTTCACGGCCGCGCGCCGGATGGCGGCGCATCAGGCCCACAGAAAGGCATCGACCCTGCCAGTCCAGAAACACCTCGACATCAGCCATCGTCCGATACCTTCAAATCCCGGTTTCGCTTTCGCGGACCCGATGCGCGCTTTGGCAGTTCCTCGAACAGAATGTTCTGCGCAGTGGTATCTTTAGACGGGTCGGCAACCTCGGCCAGATTCTCAAGAAGATTGAGGGCCTGCAGGACGGATGCAAGAATTCCGACACTCACCCCAGGATCCCCCTTTTCAATCCGGGCGATGGTGGGACGGCTCGTCGCCGCACGCTGGGCAACGATATCCATCGGAAGCTTGCGCCGCAGCCGGGCAGCGCGGATATCCTCTCCCAGTTTACGCAAAGCGCGCCGGGATGCCGGAGGCGGCCGATGTGGTGTTGGCATGACGGAACCTTCAAATAGCATTAAGCAAAGGCTATGTAACACGAAGGTGTCATTATAGCAAGCGTAACGGCTTCACACGAAGCCTTGATGTCGATAAACCAAGACCTGCAATGGCGCACCCACCCTCACCTTACCTTGCAATCTTGGAATGGATTTCCAATTTTGCAAGGTAAAACCCCCTCGACCCACAAGTTGATTTTCCCCTAACATATTGGAAGAACCACCTTTATTTTCTTTCCAGCTTGATACAGCCCGAAAGCTACGCAAATGTCACCCCGACGATCGACGGGGTGAGTTGCCCAGATTTACAGGGCCTCCCTCAGGATTATCGGCGAACCCGAAAACTGACCATAAGGAGATACCAATGGAAATCCGCCACATGAACCAAAACGCCCTCGCAGCCCGCTGGGCCATTTCACCACGCACGCTGGAACGTTGGCGTTGGGCCGGTGAAGGCCCGCTTTTCATCAAACTTGGCGGGCGGGTCGTTTACAGGCTCAAGGATGTCGAGGCATTTGAAGCCGAGCAAATTCGTCAAGCGACCCCAAATATGTCGCGATCGCAGGAGACAACTGATACCCTCGTATTAATGAAGATGGGTATGAACGGTTAATCGCCCGAAACCGGCACGGGCCAAAACCCCTCAAACGCATAAGCTTTGAAATGCCTATTCTCCGCATATTATGCGGAATTTGTGAGCGGTATTCTCTGCACGGGGCACATCACGCAAGCAACAGATCAAGCGGAACAAATGGACTGCCCCTTTGGGTCCTCGATCTTGCATTAGGGTGTAATTCATACTATAGTATTACTACACAGCTAAATAAGAGAGTAAGTAATCTCATGAAGTCACTTATGACAGTATCCAAAGCCCAAGTTGAACTCCAGACGTCGACCAAGGCCAGGCGGCTTGCGATGGGCTTGACGCAGGCCGGGCTGGCAACGCGCGCCGGGGTCAGCCTGCCGACACTGCGCAAGTTTGAGCAGAAGGGGCAAATCTCGCTAGAATCATTCCTCAAGCTCCTCATGGTTCTGGATCGGTTGGAAGCAGTTGTAAACGCCCTTGAACCCTCGGAACAGGTTTTCTCGTCCATCGACGATGTGTTGAATTCCGACAAGAAACCCAAACCCAAGAGAGGCTGGCGGACATGAGTTTTGAGCCGATTAATCAAATCAATATCAGCCTCGACTTTGGACAGGCTGATCCAGTTGTCGTGGGGCGGCTCGCCCTGCGCGATGGCAGGATCTACTTTGAGTATGATGGGGATTTCATCCGATCCGGGCTTGAAATATCTCCTTTGAGATGCCCCCTACAGCCCGGGGTGCAAACATTTGACCCCCACCTGTTCGAGGGGCTTCCCGGTGTCTTCAACGATAGTCTTCCCGATGGTTGGGGGCGATTGCTCCTTGACCGCAAAGCCCGCCTCGAGGGGCTCATGCCCGCGCAACTCAGCCCGCTGGACAGGCTGGCCTATGTCGGGCATTCAGGGATGGGCGCGCTGGTTTATGAACCTGATTTCGGCCCCGGAGATGCATCTGGGGTTCTGGATCTGAACAGGTTGGCTGCAGACGCCAAACAGGTATTGGATGGTGAGGCTTCAGATGTATTGCAGGAATTGTTGCGGCTAAACGGGTCTTCTGCCGGCGCGCGCCCCAAGGCGATGATCGGGGTTGATGTCTCAAAGCAAAACATCATTCACGGGACACAGCCCGAAGCCTATGAGCCGTGGCTGGTAAAATTCCCGAATGTTACCGATGGGCCGGATGCCGGAGCTATTGAGTATGTCTATGCGTTGATGGCGGAAAAAGCCGGTCTCGAAATGGAACCGGTTCATTTATTCCCTGGGGCTTCTTCCGCCGGATATTTCGCAACCAGGCGCTTTGATCGCAATGGTCGTGCGCGCTTGCACACGCATAGTGTTTGCGGCCTGCTTCATTCCGATTTTCGGGCACCCTCGCTTGACTACGAGGATCTGATTGCACTGACCATGATACTGACGAAAGACATTCGCGAAGCCGAGAAAATGTATCGCCTGGCCGTGTTCAATGTGCTGGCTCATAATCGCGATGACCATTCCAAGAACTTCAGCTTCATAATGGATGAAGCCGGTAAATGGCGTCTATCCCCTGTTTACGATCTCACATTTTCCTCCGGTCCGGGGGGCGAGCAAAGCACCATGGTGATGGGTGAAGGCCGAAATCCACGGGTGGAACATCTGGTAAAGCTCGGACAGGAAGCAAAACTGCCTACCGCGATCATTGAGGACGCGATTGAAAAGACGAAAACAGCATTAGCAGCGTGGGCGGGGCTCGCAAAAGAGCACGGTGTGATGCGCGTCAACATCGATCTTGTGGCGGGCAAAATCCAGGGATAGCGACCGTCCATTTCATTCACCCTGTCACACCCTTATGCCCGTCGCTTCGGGGCCTCATCACCTTCCTCCCGGCTCACCGGTTGCGCCAACGCAGCAGTTGCCTGGAAAAACGCATCCTGCTGCTCGTCCGACATACCGCGGAACAACTCCAGTAAGGCGCGCTCGCGTTCGGATTTGGCCTGTGGTGGGGCGTCGAGCAGGTCGAAGGGGTGGCAGTCGAGTGCCTCTGCCAAGCGGTCCACCCAATCCACCGTCAGCCCCCGGCGGCCTTTCTCGAGATGGCTGATCTGCTGGTTGCTCGCCCCCACCATATCGGCCAGGGCCTGAAGGGTCAGACCACGCGCCTTTCGCAGCTCGGCAATGCGGTTTTTCATGCACGGTTTCCTACATTATTCACTTTTTTGGTCAGATTACCCCCACTATCTCCCAGGAGCAACCTGTAGGTAAGTAATTGAAAAACAAGAACGCAATCCCACTTGATTCACTTTATTTAACTTTTTTCCTACATAATGGATGGACTCCATATCGCCAATTTCCTACGATCTGCACGAATCAAGCCGCGCCTTCCGGTACTTTGGCCTGACAACACCAGGGCTTTGGAAAGGATCTGTTTTGACAGCGGCAAAGGAATTACGTGGATCAGAAGAAGACATGCGCGCAGAGGTCCGGCCTGTCATCAGGGCGGTTGAATATGTGCGCATGTCGACCGAGCATCAGAAATACTCAACCGAGAACCAGGGTGAAGCGATACGGGCCTATGCCACCACCCACGGCATGAAGATCATCCAAACCTACGCCGATGCCGGCAAGAGCGGGCTCAACATCAAGGGGCGCGATGGACTTCAGAGCCTTATCAATGATGTTGAAACCGGCGCGGCGGATTTCGAAGTCATTCTGGTCTATGATATCAGCCGCTGGGGCCGGTTTCAGGATGCAGATGAATCCGCCTATTACGAATACATCTGCCGACGCGCCGACATTCAGGTCCAATATTGCGCAGAACAGTTCGACAATGACGGCAGCCCTGTCGCCACCATCGTGAAGAGCGTGAAACGGGCGATGGCCGGCGAATACAGTCGCGAGCTTTCGGTCAAGGTTTTCGCGGGCCAATGTCGCCTGATAGAACTGGGATATCGGCAAGGCGGCCCGGCGGGGTTTGGGCTGCGCCGGGTCCTAATCGGCGAGAATGGCGAGAGGAAAGCCGAGCTGGCGCGCGGCGAACACAAGAGCCTGCAGACCGACCGCGTCATCCTCGCCCCCGGCCCCGCCGAGGAGGTCGAGATCGTGCGCGACATCTACCGCCAGTTTATCGAGGACAGAAAGCCCGAGAGCCGGATCGCTGCCGACCTCAATGCCCGCGGCATCAATACGGATCTTGGCCGCAACTGGACCAGCAGCGTGGTTCACCAGATCCTCACCAATGAGAAATATATCGGCAATAATGTCTACAACCGCAAATCCTACAAGCTGAAAAAGAAGCGTGTGGCCAATGCGCCGGACATGTGGATCAGGGCCGACGGGGTGTTCGAGGCTATCGTGGACCCGCAGGTGTTTTACACGGCACAAGGGATCATCCGCGAACGCAACCGCCGTTATACCGACACGGACATGCTCGACCGTTTGCGCGGCCTGTTCCAGCGCCACGGCTATCTATCGGGGCTGGTGATCGACGAGGCCGACAGCATGCCCGCCAGCGCGGCTTACCAGCGCCGGTTCGGCAGCCTGGTGCGGGCCTATCAGCTGGTTGGTTTCACGCCGGACCGAGACTTTCGCTATATCGAGGTCAATCGGGCTCTGCGCATGCTGCACAAGGACGTGGTCGCAAACGTCGTCGCTGAAATTGCCGACATGGGCGGTGTTGTCGTGCGCGATCCGGCCACCGATCTTCTGCGGATTAACGACGAGTTCACGGCGTCCATCGTCATCGCCCGTTGCGCTCATACCAAGGCAGGTTCCCTGAGGTGGAACATCCGTTTCGACACCGGGCTGGCACCCGACATTACCATCGCCATCCGGATGGACAAGGCAAACAGTGCGCCGCGTGATTACTACCTGTTGCCGCTCATCGAGATGACGAAAACTCGGGTGAGGCTGGCCGAAGACAATGGTCTGATGCTTGATGCCTATCGGTTTGACACGCTGGAGAAGTTCTTCTCGCTGGCCGAGCGCACCAAACTATCGGAGATAATCCCATGACAAAACCTGGCGAAACACTGATCGTGAAAATGGTCTCCATCGATCACATCACGGTTCCTAATCCTCGTGTGCGCAGCAAGGTTTCCTTCGATCAGCTGGTGGACAGCATTTCCAAGGTCGGACTGAAAAAGCCGATCACGCTGACACGTCGGGGCGATGATGATGGTAGCGCTGGTTACGATCTCGTCTGCGGTCAGGGCCGCCTCGAGGCTTATGCCGCATTGGGACAGCGCGAGATCCCCGCGATCGTTGAGGATGTCAGCAAAGAGGACCGGATGCTGCGCAGCGTGGTTGAGAACATCGCCCGACGCCAACACCGGCCGCTGGAACTGCTGCGCGACATTGGTGAATTGCGCAAACGGGGCTATTCCGACCCGGAAATCGCGACCAAGACCGGCCTGACCCAATCCTATGTGCAATCCATCGGGCGGCTTCTGGCCGAGGGCGAGACCCGCCTGATCGTGGCAGTCGAAACCGGCCGCATTCCCCTGAACGTTGCGCTCGAAATCGCTGAAGTCGATCTGGACGGCGCGCAGGAAGCCTTGGCGAAGGCCTATGAATCCGGTGCCCTGCGCGGCAAGAAACTGCTGGCAGCAAAGCGGATTGTCGAGCAGCGCCAGCGGCGGGGCAAGTCACAAGATGTCGGGCGCTTGCGTGAACGTGGTAAAAAACTGTCCTCGGATGCGCTGGTGCGGGCCCTACAATCAAGAGGCCGATAGGCAACGCCTGCTGATCAAACGCGCCGAGGTTGCACAGAACCGTTTGCTGTTCATCGTCACGGCAATGCGCTCGCTTTTGACGGATGCACACTTCGCGACATTGCTGCGCGCAGAAAAGCTCGAAACGCTACCACGACCACTTGCTGATCTGATCACTGCGGGGGATGCGTGATGGCCAGGCACGACAAAATCACCATGGCTTTCGAGCCGGAAGGTATTCGCATCGCGCTGACCGATATCCTGCCGGTCAAACAGTTGGCGCCTTCGACCAAAACCGGACGTAAATACAAGCAGATCGCCGCCTCTATCCGCGAAATTGGTCTGATCGAGCCGATGGTGGTCACCCGACAAAACGGACAAAGGGGTGCCTATCTGCTGCTCGACGGCCACGTCCGCCTGCAGATTCTGAAGGATTTTGGCGTGCTCGACACCATGTGTCTGATAGCAACCGATGACGAGGCATTCACTTACAACAAACGTATCAGCCGCCTGGCCACCATTCAGGAGCACAAGATGATCCTGAAAGCGATCGAGTCCGGCGTGCCGGAAGAGAGGATTGCAAAGGCGCTCGACATCAATGTCGCTTTGATTAGACGCAAACGCCGCCTGCTCGACGGCATTTGCCCCGAGGTCGCAGATCTGCTGAAGAACCGGCACTGCCCGATCGACACCTTCCGGTCCCTGAAACAGTTGAAGCCCATCCGCCAGATGGAAGTGGCGCAGCTAATGGTGACCATGAACAATTATTCTGTTCCCTACTCCAAGGCATTGCTGGCCGCTACGCCGATCGATCAACTTGTCGATGCGAAAAAACCCAAAGTAGCCAAAGGCGTATCCCCCGAACAAATGGCCCGGATGGAAGCCGAAATGGACCGCCTTCAGCGCGAAATGAAACAGGTCGAGGCATCGTATGGTGACGACCAGCTGAACCTGGTGATCGCCGGGGCCTACGTTTCCTCGCTGCTGCGCAACGAGCAGGTCGTGAAGCATCTGGATCTGCATCACGCTGAAATCCTGAACGAGTTTCGCAGGATCACGGAGGTCGTGGGCTATGCGGCTGACGGTTCGGATGAAGCCGATTTACCAATCGCAGAACCAGCGTAGGTCCGCGCCACATCCGTTGGAATTAATGGGGACCGGGACCCGACAAGCGCCGGGACCGTCGGAGACGCCGTCGTGAGGGTCGGATCAATGGCGGTGGCGGGAATGCCGGCGAACCCGGATGAAGCCCGCTAGGTTGGCCGACATATTGCCGACCGCAGGACTGCACGATCCGCGCGTGGTTCTGATGTTGGAGGGGCGTGTCGTGGATTTGGCGCGAGCGGTATTGATCCATGGCACGCCCCTCGCCCGTAAATTCTGATCGTGTGAAAAGAATGCGTGGGTATGCGCGCGCAATATTTCCAACCAAATCGTATCAATTCAACCTTGAAGAATCCCACCCCAAGATATAGCCTGACAAGAAACTTGACGGAACAAGTAAGCTGTTTCGCAAGCGAAAGGGAGTAATCCATGGCCGGGCAACAGCCGGAACTTCGTTGGAGTGTTGAGCGACGCCTCGAGTTTATCGAGTTTCGCTTGTATTGGGAGGGTCGCGTGAATCGAGGCGATATAGTTGATACCTTTGGTGTTTCGGTGAACCAGTCGTCCACCGACATCAATCGCTATATCGGTATGGCCCCCGATAACCTTGCCTATGACAAAAGCGCGCGAACCTATGTGCGCACCGAAGCATTTGCGCCCAAATTTCTGAAGCCGAGTGCAACCGGCTATCTTTCGCAGTTGCGCTCGCTTGCTGATGGCGTGATCGAGATGACCGATGCCTGGGTCGGCGTGTTGCCAGATTTTGATGCGACGCCCACTCCGGTTCGCGGGGTGAATCCGGCCACGCTGCGCGAGGTAATTTCAGCCATCCGCCACAAGGAAGCGATCAAGGTCAAATACCAGTCACTGTCACAACCGGAGCCGAAATGGCGCTGGATTGCACCACACGCCATCGCCTTTGACGGTTTCCGTTGGCACTCCCGCGCCTGGTGCGAGGAGAGTAAATCCTTCAAGGATTTCCTGTTGTCGCGCATGTTGGAAACCGGCGCGCATCGCCAGGCCAGTTGTGATGCCACATCCGATGCAGACTGGAACGCATACGTTACCCTTGAAATAGGGCCGCACCCCGAGCTTTCACAGACCCAGAAGGGCGTCATCGCGCTGGATTACGGCATGCATGACGGCAAAGCGGAAATCAAAACCCGCAAGGCGCTGCTCTATTACACACTCAAGCGTCTGGGGTTGGATACCGACCCAGCCGCGCGAGCACCGCAGGATCAGCAGATTGTGTTGCTTGGCCAGACTGAGCAACCCCAATCACCTCCTCCTGACGTTATTGGAGGCGCGATACAATGATTGAAGCCGCAGAACAGCCTTATTTGATGTCCTTTGGCACTGGCGGGCTGTTTATTAACGAGAGCGTCGCGATAGCTAAACTGTACCGGACTGGCGAAAACTGGGACGCAACGGCAGCAATCGCAATGGAACGAGGGGCATTTCCTGTTCGAAAGCTTAGTTCGGCGCGCAGATCAATTCGGGAAATTGTCAATCGATTGAAGTGCCTCTCCGACGCGGAGCTGGATCTGCTTAAAGATGGCCAGCGAAGTGAGCAATCCGCCCTTCTCTGGCTTGCGGCTTGTCGTGCCTACAGGTTTATTCGCGAATTCGCCGTTGAGGTCGTATGCGAAAAGCACCTGTCTCTTCAAAGCCAACTTACCTACGATGATTTCGACAGTTTTTACTATCGCAAAGCGGAATGGTCGGACAAACTCAACAATCTGTCGGCGTCAACGCAAACAAAACTTAGGGCGGTACTGTTTCGAATTATGCGTGAAGCCGACATAATTTCGAAAGATGACCGAATTCTGGGTGCCATGCTAACCACGCGCTTTGTCGACTTGATAAGCGGGCATGACGCTCGCGAGCTTTCATATTTCCCGGGAGGCACGCGCTATGTCTAAGCACCTTGAAGCATGGTCATATCAGGACACAAAGCAGAACTTCGACAATTTGTTCTCCGCAGTCTCCAGTCAGCGTTTTCTGCAGATGAATGGCTTGGGGAATGAAGTTCCATTTTTCATTTTCCCATACCCTGCCAACAATGCAACCGACATCGAGCCCATGAAGGAAACGCTGGTAAAAAAACTTGATGCACGCGATGTCGGAGTGCTGGAAATAAACCTTTATGACCTTGGCATTTCATTGCTGAAGGATCGCGGTATTTGGGATGACATTATTGCATCCGAGCCAGACGTTTCAAAAGACGAATTAAAGGAACTTCTCCAGAACGTTCTGGATCCCGAAACCCACCTTGTCCCTGCAATCGGCCGCATCCTCTCTGACGCGGATTATGATGTGCTGTTTCTGACAGGAATAGGCGAGGTTTTTCCCTACATCCGCTCACACAATGTCCTGAACAACCTGCAGAGCACCGCAAAAGAGAAGCCAACCATTATGTTTTTCCCTGGAAGCTACACCCACAACCTGGCCACTGGCGCATCACTTGATCTGTTCGGCTTTGCACATAATGACAAATACTACCGTGCCTTCAATATTCTAGATTATAGGGCTTAACGACCATGAAAACCAAACTTCGCGATATTTTTGCAAAACCCGTTGACCGAGCCATTGAAGGTGTCATCAAAGCTGATGATGAAACCAGTCTTCGTCTGGAACTTGAAGAATATGTGATCACCAATGAGATCGAGAAACAGCTGGAGCGATTTCTCGAAGCTTACAATAACTATGAAACAGCAAATGGTGTCTGGGTTTCAGGTCTTTTTGGGTCAGGTAAATCGCATCTTCTCAAGATGTTGGCGATATTGCTTGAAAACCGCGAGGTCGATGGCATTCCGGCCTATGAGCTTTTCAAGGAAAAATGTGCCGGAAACGAAATTCTTGCGGCCGACCTTGGTCGGGCAGTCTCGATCCCTTCAAAAAGCATTCTATTCAATATCGATCAGCAGGCAGATGTCATCTCCAAAACTCAGGTGGATGCTCTGCTTTCCGTTTTTCAAAAAGTCTTTGATAATATGTGTGGTTACTACGGAAAACAGCCACACATCGCGCAGTTCGAGCGAGATCTCGACAGTCGGGGGATCTTGGGAGATTTCAGGGATGCGTATCAGCGCATCACAAACAAACCTTGGGAACGCGGTCGAGAACAGGCTCTTTTGGAAGGGGCAAATATATCGAAAGCATATGCAGAAGCGTCTGGCACAGATCTGGCCGACGGCGGTGGTATTCTAAATCGTTACCGTCAGGATTTCCGATCTTCGATTGAGGATTTTGCCCAAAAGGTTAAGGACTATATTGATGGGCAGTCCCCTGATTTCCGACTGAATTTCTTTGTTGACGAAGTCGGGCAGTATATTGCCGACAATGTTAAGCTCATGACCAATCTGCAAACTATCGCGGAAAGTCTGAACACAAAATGTCGAGGGCGGGCATGGATTATCGTTACCGCCCAGCAAGACATGTCTTCTGTCATTGGGGACATGACGCAACGCCAGGAGAACGACTTTTCAAAAATCCAGGCGCGCTTCGCCAATCGAATTCCCTTGAACAGTGCCGACGTCGCCGAAGTGATTCAGAAGCGCCTCCTCAAGAAAACCGATGATGGCATCGAGTTGCTTTCGGACCTGTATCGCCAGGAATCCAATAATCTGAAAACGCTTTTTGATTTTTCTGATGGGTCTCGCCGCTACCGAAACTTCCGGGATCGCGACCACTTTATTCACAGCTACCCTTTTGTGCCGTATCAGTATGAGCTTTTTCAGGATGCGATTCAAAACCTCTCGACACACAATGCCTTTGAGGGCAAGCACAGCTCGGTTGGCGAACGATCAATGCTGGGTGTGTTTCGAGAAGCCGCCATTCGCTTGACTGAAACGCCTATTGGTGGCGTAGCGACCTTCGATCAAATGTTCGAGGGCATTCGGACAGCTCTGAAGGCCAACGTGCAGCAATCCATTCTTAGTGCTGAAAAAAATCTTGGTGACGAGTTTGCGACGAGGGTTCTCAAGGCACTCTTTTTGGTGAAATACGTCAAGGCGTTCAAGCCAAGTACCGGAAATATCTCGATCTTGATGCTTGACCGGCTTGATGTTGATCTTGGCGCACACAGGACGAAGGTGGAAGCAGCCCTAAATCTGCTTGAGCAGAACACCTACATCCAGCGGAATGGAGAATTTTTCGAATTCCTGACCGACGAGGAAAAAGATGTCGAACAGGAAATCAAATCGATTGATGTCGACTCGGCAGAAATGTCCAAGGAGCTGGAAACTGTCATTTTTGACAGCATCATAAAGCATCGCAAACTTCGCCATGAAGTATCTTCAAGCGATTATTCATTTTCGCGACGTCTGGATGATCGGTTGATTGGCCGAGAGTATGAGCTTTCGATCAACGTTATAACGCCATTCCATGACGATGGCGGAAATCCTGAAGCGGTCAAAATGAGGACCATGTCAAGTGACGAACTGGCGATAGTTCTGCAGGAAGACGTCCGTTTTGTCAGTGAATTGATTATGTTCAAGCGAACAGACAAATATGTTCGCCAAGCTCTGGCTGTTGCACAACAACCGACCATCGAGCGTATCATCCGTGAAAAAGGAGAGCAAAACAACGTCAGGCAGCGCGATTTGATAGCGCGGGCAAAGTCACTGCTGACCGAGGCCAGTATGTTCATTCGGGGAGAAGAAATTTCGGTGCGCACCGATGATCCCCAGGCACGCGTTGAGCGAGCATTCCAGCAATTGGTGGACAAGGTCTATACCAACCTCGGGATGCTCAGAGGTGTTTCATACACTGAAGGCGAGATTGGGAAATTCCTTCGCCAGGGCAATGACGGGATGTTTGCCGAGGAAGGTGCAAGTCTGGGTGAGGCAGAACAGGAAATCCTGAATTTCACCCAGTCAAATGCAAGAACAGGTGTCCGAACTACAGTCAAAGGAATTGTCGAGCATTTTGAACGCAAACCCTACGGTTGGCCATATGCCGCAATCCTGTGCAATGTCGCCGGACTTATCGGACGTGGCAAGCTGGAGGCAAAATCTGAAGGCGCGCCTCTTGAAGGAAGCGAGCTAGAGCGCGGCCTGAAAAATGCGCATGGCCTCTCCAATATCATTCTTGATTTGCAGGTGGAGTTCACACCTTCACAAGTGCGCAAGCTGCGGGAATTTTATATCGAGTTTTTCGACGACCAACCGGAGAACTCCGACGCCAAGGCTCTGGCAACCGAAGCTGCCGCAGCGTTTTCAAAGCTGGCGAACGAGTTGAAAACGCTCAAAGTTCAACGCAACAACTACCCGTTTCTTTTAGCACTGGATACGCTCGAAAATCTTCTCGGCCAGGTGACTGAAAAGACCTACGATTGGTACCTGACCGGTTTAGCTGTGCATGCAGAGGCCCTTCTGGATGCGAAGGAAGAAACCCTGGACCCCATCCGCCGGTTCATGAGCGGTCAGCAAAAAACAATCTACGATGAAGCCCGCGCCTACCTGGAGGAGCAGAAAGCCAACTTTAGTTATCTGGGCACAGACGATGCATCTGCAATTGTGGATGTCCTCACCGATCCGAACTGCTTCAAGGGCAATGTCATCAAGCGAATGAAAGGTAAGCTGGATAGCCTGCGAGACGCGCTTGAAACACAAATTCGCACCGAACAGGAGGCCGCCAGAACTGAAATCAGAGGATTGCAGGACAAACTGGAGGCATTGCTTGAATACCCGGATCTTCCGGATCAGGAAAAACAAACGATTACGGCCGAAATTACAACCGCCCTTGCTGCTATCGATCAAGCGCGACTAATCGCGGTCATCCGGGAAAAGGTCAACAGCTTCAAGTCCATCCAGTACCCGGCTTTGCTCGGACAAATAACGGCCCAAAAGCCTAAACCCGCGAATGATGGAAATTCAGATGGGTTTGGCGAAAAACCGGTTACTCAGCCGCAAACGGAATATGTGCAAGCCGCAGATGTCAGGGTTGAGTTCGACAAGCCCTACCTAAGCAATGAAACAGACGTTGATGCCTATGTTGACAGCCTGCGCGAGACACTCACCAAAGAGGTTCGTGCAGGAAAGAGGATCATCATATGAGTATTTGCTTCAAAAAACATGCTTGGCAGCCACCTACAATCACCAGGGCTTTCCTTTCTTCAGCGCCCCACTACCCGGGTGATTTTGGCGGAGGGTGCTCAAAATGATTACCTCCTTTGAAATCGAAAACTTCACGGTATTTGAAAAACTGGAACTCGGGTTGTCACCGAAAATCAATGTGATCATCGGTAACAACGGAACAGGAAAAACCCACCTGCTCAAGGCAATATATGCCCTTTCTGGTCAGGACGGGGCTGGAATATCCACGAAGAAAGCCACGACAAAACTCACTGATGAATTCATGCGGTTATTCATGCCGAACGGAAACAAAATAAATGCGCTCCATGCCGATGGTGCGGACCAAGGCGCGCGCATTTCTCTCAAACGCTCCGATGACACCAGTGTGGAAGTCGGCTTTAATAATCGGTCCACATCGCTGAAAATTGAGAGCGATGTTCCGCAAATGAAATCCGGCTCAGAGCCGGTTTTCATTCCGACGAAGGAAGTGCTGTCGCTCGTAAGCGGGCTGCGCAACCCAAATCACGATCCTGCCACGATAGAAATGATTTTCGATGGCACCTATGTGGATCTGGCAAAGCAGCTTCTTCAGACGGGCGCGGATGATGACAGTCAAAGTCTTGCAAACGATCCAAGGTTTTCCAGCGTTGTTCGCGAGTTGGTTGATCTTGTTGGTGGGCGGTACAAATTGGACCAGAATGGCGGTTTCCTTTTTGAAGCCGGAAAATACATGGAAAAGGCAAAACCTGACCGTTCGAAATCCAAAGCCGGGCAAATGTACCAAGATTCCACGGATACCCATTTTTTGCCGACAGGCAAGAATGCGTTGTCGAGCAACATGACTGCAGAAGGTTTCAGGAAGGTTGGCGTGCTCCATCGCCTGCTCTGCAACGGCGTTATTGCGCCGGGTGACGATACCCCTCTGATATGGGACGAGCCGGAATCCAATCTGAATCCAAAACTGATGAAACAACTGGTGCAGGCGCTGCTTGAACTTTCCCGAAACGGGCAGCAAATCATCCTGGCCACGCATGATTATGTCCTGCTGAAATGGTTCGACTTGCTGATGGATGAGGGCAAAGAAGACCATGTCCGGTTTCATGTTCTGGTCAAGAATGAGTCAGCGAAAGGTGTGGGCGTCATTTCAACCGACGAGTATTCGCAGCTTAGCAAAAATGCGATCTCAAATACCTTTGCCGAACTATATGATGCGGAAATTGAGCGCTCTCTCGGGAGTGCCCCGGCATGACGACCATCACCGAACTAGACCTAGAATTTAACTTCCACGATGCCGTCTCGGTCACACATTTTGACGACGACGCCTATCACGCAGGCAGCACGGTCCAGCGTGTTGATTTCATCGCGGAATATGACGACCGGTATCACTTCATCGAAGTCAAGGATCCCGACATTCCAACTGCAGCCAACCCCGAGGCTTTTGCAACTAAACTAAGATCTGGCAAGCTGATCCAAAGCCTCGCTGGAAAGTATCGTGACACCCTGTTCTTTCGATCTGTCCAGGACAAGACAGACAAGAAGATCGTTTACATCGTGCTGCTTTCAATGCGGGCTCTTGATGCCGCGATGCTGGTCGCGAAACAAGACGAGTTGCGTAGATCAATTCCGTTGACCCATGCGGACTGGTCCCGCGACTCCGCTGCGACCTGCATCATATTGAATCTGGAACAATGGAAGCGACAATTTGGCGATGGCTCTGTCCGGCGTCTAAGCGAAGGTGCTGAATAAATGGACACAACAAAACTCAAGAAATTCGCCCAGTTCGCCCGCCGCACCCTGATCGCTCAGGTCAGTGCGCGGCTGGATGCCGTGCTGGATCCTGCCAGTGCGGCGCGGCGCGAGCATCCCAAGGCGGTGGATGATCTGGAAAAGGCGATCAAAGCGGCGGACAGGGATGCGGTGATCGAGCGGGTCGCCTATACTTGGTTCAACCGC
>Ga0256845_1001337_pt1 | contig 20013 bp, 15 predicted proteins | sample RiftiametaG_FD_189101 | JGI IMG/M metagenome (GOLD analysis project Ga0256845, IMG submission 189101) | Tube worm associated microbial communities from hydrothermal vent at the East Pacific Rise, Pacific Ocean - Riftia | ecosystem: Host-associated > Annelida > Integument > Unclassified ...
TCATTATTATTTGTTACTTAAATTCTTTTTTAAGCGATTTGAAATTGATTTATATTCGTGAGCTATTTCAATAATAGCATTAAAAACCAAAATATTTTTGATTATACCACATTTAGTGTTCCTAATTATTGGCGAATCTACTATTATTTTATCTGCAGATAATTTATTGATAACCATACTAGTATATTCTTTTGGAAGATGATTTGTTAAAAGATCTTTTAACGTTTCTTGCTCATGGGTAGTCTGTATGTCATAAAATGTATATAATTTGTTTAAATTTGTCATTTGTATAAATTTGTCATTACTTGTATGAATTTACATTCAAATATACAAATAATTAAATAAATTAAAATTATTTTACTAATAAATATAAATTTATTATTGTTCTAACATATGGAATTTGAGGATAAACTGAAACAATTAATAAAAAGTAAGTATAAAAGATTGGGAGACTTAGCTGAAAAATTCGAAATGAATTACAGCCAGCTTTCTCAATATATAAATGGTAAAAAAATATCTATTGAGTTTTTAGTTAAAATAATTGAAGAATTCCCTGATGCAGATCTTAATTGGTTGTTAAGAGATGATAATATAACAGAAAATAGTGTACAAGAACGTGCAGAACCATATAAGGCTATATTAAATAAAGAACAAATTATAAATGAAATTGAGATGCTTTTAAGGGATTTGAAAAATCAAGTAATAGAAAAATAATATCTATAAAGTTATTTTCTTATAAATTATAAGAAACTTAAATTAAATCAAGTATTCGTTCCAAAGCTATTCCTCTCGAACCTTTAATTAAAAGCGTTGTGTTTTTAATTTCAGACAAATTAAATTCATTTTTAAAATTCTCAAAAAATTTGTATTGAGTTACTTTTTTAGAATTAATATTAGATTTGAAGAAGTTTTCTCCAACAAAAATTAGTTGATTAATGTTTAAAGAAGTTGCTAAATCAACAATGTTTTGATGCTCTTTTCCTGCTTCATTACCAAGTTCGAACATATCGCCTAAAATGGCAATTTTATTTCCAGATTGTTTTTCAAAATTAAGTAATGCAGCACGCATGCTTGTTGGGTTTGCATTGTAGGCATCTAAAATGATTTTGTTAGATTTTTTTTGAATGATTTGCGAGCGGTTATTTGTTGGAATATAATTTTCGATAGCTTTTTTAATGGCATCATCATCAACTTTAAAATAGTTAGCAATAGTTATTGCTGCTGCAATATTATTAAAATTATAATCACCAATAAGGTTGCTTTGTATTTTAATGTTATTGTAGTCTGTTTTTACAAATGGTTGAGCTTCAATAAAATTCACGTAAATATTTGATGAGTTATCATTACTGCTAAAAGTGAAAGTTTCTGCTTTTTCTGTTTTTTCTACTTGTATAGCATCATCTACATTTACAAAAATGGTTTTACTGTTTTTTATTAAGTAGTTATATAATTCACATTTTCCTTTTATTACACCTTTAATACTACCAAAACCTTCTAAATGTGCTTTTCCGAAATTTGTAATATAACCATAATCTGGTTTTGCGATTTTACACAAAAATTCAATTTCTTTTAAATGATTTGCACCCATTTCTACAATACCAACTTCTGTATTCTCATTCATAGATAAAAGTGTTAATGGCACGCCAATATGGTTGTTTAAATTACCAATAGTTGCTGTAGTATTATACTTTTGTGATAATGCAGCGTTAATTAACTCTTTAGTAGTTGTTTTTCCGTTACTACCTGTTAATGCTATTATTGGAATATTTAAGTATGTTCTATGATATGCTGATAGTTTTTGAAGTGTTTCTAGAACGTTATTTACTAAAATTGTTTTAGAAGAAGTATCAAATTTGGTTTCATCTATAATAACATATTTAGCCTCTAATTTTAATGCTTGTTCTGCATACATGTTTCCATTAAAGTTGTCGCCTTTAAGTGCAAAAAACAGGTCGTCTTTTTTAATTTTTCTAGTATCAGTACATACTGAATGGCATTCTAAAAAAAGGCTATGTAATTTTTCTATTTTCAAATTGAATTTTCTAAATGAATTATAAAATTAAAAGTATAAAAAAAGTCCTAACTAACGCTAGGACTTTTTAATAATATTTATAGAAACTTTAATTAGTTTTTACTTTTATTTTTACTTTTACTTTTTGATCCTACTCTAGACATTGCACATCTAAACCCGATGTAATCTGTTGCCATATCCTGTGGGAAATAGCGACGTTGCGCTGGGTCTAACCAGTATTCTCTATCTTTCCACGAACCACCTTTGTAAACTCTAACTTCATCATTAATTAAAGATGATCTGTTATTAGTTTTATCGTATTCTCTAATAATGTTTCCTAATGAATCTCTTGAGATTGAGTGTTTAGGAGAATTGTACATTTTTCTTGTATCAGATTCTTTGTTTTCAACATCAGATTCTTCATCATCATTAAAGTTTTCAAAATAACGAGAAGAACGTCTGTCTCCATCTCTAAAGTTTATTTCATCACTTTTATCGAAATTAGTTCTCAAGTATGTTTCGTTATCATCTACAGGTACTTGTAATATTTCACCTGGTAGGTTTCTAGCAATTACTTTACCGTTAGATAATGTATCGTAAACAATATCATCTGAAGTTACAATTTTTACTGTACCATCATCATTTATAGCGTTTTTTGTATAAACGTTACCACGGTAGTAGTTGAAATCATTAAATTCATCATCAATAATAGGTCTGTAAACATCTGCTACCCATTCGGCAACATTTCCTGCCATATCGTATAAACCATAGTCGTTTGGTTCGTATGATTTTACTGCATTAGTAATATCTGCTCCATCGTCAGACCAACCTGCAATTCCGCCATAATCACCTTTTCCTTGTTTGAAGTTAGCCATTTGGTCACCTCTTATTTTACGTTTTCCAGAACGTGTGTATTGTCCGTCCCATGGATATTTTTTACGACCTCTATAAAGATTAAAACTTCTTAATTCACTTAATCCTAAAGCTGCATATTCCCATTCAGTTTCAGTTGGAAGTCTATATTTTGGTGAAATAATTCCAGTTTCACGAGTGGCATAAATATTTGTTTCATTACCATCAGCATCAACTTGAACATTTCTTCTTCCTCTACCTTCAGCATTTATTACTTCTTCATTTCCACCATAAGTAAGTGTTGGTGCGTTTATATATGTATCTGTACTGAAAGTAGATTCTGCATTAACATCAATAGTTTTTGCATCACGTTTTAAATAACCTGCTTTTTCTAAGTTATATTCGTTAACACGATCTGATCTCCAATTAGCATACTCAACAGCTTGAATCCAACTTACTCCTACAACAGGATATTCTGCATAACCTGGGTGACGTAAATAGTTTTCTGTCAAAATTTCATTAAAACCTAAACGGTTTCTCCAAACTAAAGTATCAGGTAAAGCGCCATGATAAATCGCTCTAAAATTTTCATCTGTTGGTGGGTAAACACGCTTAATCCAGTCTAAGTATTCTAAATACATTATGTTTGTAACTTCAGTTTCATCCATATAGAACGACTGAACGTGTTGTTGATTAGGTGTGTTATTCCAATCATGCATCACATCATCTTGTACCCTTCCTTTTGTAAAGGTTCCGCCTTCAACAAAGACTAAACCTGGAGAGGTTTCTTGTTCTTTAAAGTTGGTATTGTATTGAAAACCACCTTCTTTACTGTTAATGTTCCATCCTGTTGCTCGAGAACTATTCTTTGAGCTAGAAGATTTTTTACAACCAGTTGCGGTTACAGATAGTGCTAAAACTAACAAAAGTTTGAATGCTACTACATTTTTCATATCCATTTATTTAAGTAAGCTAATAATATTTTTGGTGGTGCAATATAAGAATTAAACCGAATATCGCAAGCGATTTCTTGCATTTTAATCAAAAAAACATGCATTTCACCCTATTTTTTAAACATTACAACGATGATTTTGATGCTTTTCATCATTGTTTTGTGATGTATTAACGTGTGTTTTCCTGATTTATTATTGTATTTTTGCATTGCTATATAAAATTCTTATTTTTTTAATAATAACATATCATTAATGACGTTATTCATTCCAATGAAAAAGCGATTTCTGTTTTTATTTTTAATTATTTCTGCTACATTATTTTCGCAGCAAAAAAAGTATACTATTAATTGGGATGGTTTACAAACAATTTCTGCGGAGAATTATAGTCTTGAAATCCCAGCCTTTAATACTGAGAATTTTAGTTTCGATTTTGATGAAGGTTTACAGTTTATTTCACAATGGAAAATTTCTAATGCTGTAAATGAGTCTTCAGTAAAAATCAGTAACATTGTTTATGCTTCAATTTCAAAAAATGAATTAAAAGATTTAAAACTTAGCCAGATTCCGAATGAGTTGAAATTTTTATTAAAAAATTCTAAAGGGAGAAACAAGCAATTTGCATATTTCCAATTATCACCTATAATAAAGGGCGTAAATGGTAATTATAAAAAAGTGCTTTCTTTTCAAGTAAATTATAATATTTCTGCAAGTAAAACGTCATTAGTTAATAAAGGTAATTACTCTAAAATTATTACAAATTCTGTTTTAAATTCTGGTGATTGGTATAAGTTTTATGTTGATACGACAGGAGTTTTTAAAATTTCGAAAAATTTTTTAAATGGTTTGGGCGTAAATGTAAATAGTATAGACCCTAGAACGATTAAGCTGTATGGTAATGGAGGGCGAATGATACCATATTCTAATACTGAGCCATATCCTTTTGATATTGAGGAGAATGCTATTAAAGTTGTAGGAGAAGAAGATGGTGTTTTTAATAATGAAGATTATATTTTGTTTTATGCCCAAGGACCAAAAGAATATAATGTAGAAAGCAATACGAATATAAATTGCTATACTGACAAAACATATTATTTTATTAATATAAGTTCTGGGGTAGGTAAACGTATTCAGCCGTTTGTACAACCAACAGGTACAATTGATATGGTGATTGATACCTTTGAAGATTATAAGTTTTATGAAGTAGATGAACATAATATTGCGCTTTTAGGAAGACGATGGTTTGGTGATAGTTTTGATATTGAAAATGAAAAAACATATGAGTTTTCCTTTCCTGATTTAGTTACTTCTGTACCAATTAATATAAAAGTATATGTTGCTTCTTCATCTACAACACAAAGTTCTATGCAAATTAGTGTTAATGGTAGTTTAGAATCTACATTATCTATAGCAGGAGCATCAGACCCAAGTTTAGCAACTGGGTCGTCATTTATAGGAAATATAAATGTAAGTTCTTCAAAAGTTACTGTAAACATTAATTTTGATAATCAAGGAAATCCAAGTGGGATAGGGTATTTAGATTATATCTCTATTGAAGCGACAAGAGCTTTAAATTTTATAGATACTCAATTTCAATTTAAAAATAGTGCAGTTGCATTAGCTTCAGGTATTGGTGAGTATAATATTACAAATGCGTCTCAAGTTTCTGAAGTTTGGGATGTAACTAATTTATACAATGTTACAAATTATGTGAATGAAGCAGCTGAATCAAATTTTTCATTTACATCTACTTTAGGAACACTTAAAACCTATTTAGCAGTTACACCATCAGATTATTTTGAGCCAAAAACAGATGCTAATAAAACAATTAGTAATCAAAACATAAAAGGAACTATTCTTAAAAATAGTCAAGGTCAATTTCAAGATGTAGATTATATTATTGTTGCACCAAATAATATGCTAAATCAAGCAGAGCGTTTAGCGCAAATAAACAGAAATCAATATAATTTGAATGTAAAAGTTGTTGGGTTAAATGAAATATATAATGAGTTTAGCACAGGAAATCAAGATGTTGGTGCTATAAGGAATTTAGTAAAGTATGTTTACGATAATGCTAGTACAATAGAAAACAGAATAAAATATTTATGTTTGTTTGGTGATGGTTCATTTGATTATAAAGATAGAATTCCAAATAACACTAATATAGTGCCTTCTTGGTATTCATATAACAGTTTTAACCTTACCAGTTCTTTTGTTTCTGATGATTTTTATGGGATGATGGATGGTAATGAAGGTACTATGAGTAATAGTGATAAACTTGATATTGCTGTAGGTCGTATACTTGCGGATACACCACAACGTGCCAAGGAAATGGTTGATAAAATTGAAAGTTACTATGTGAAAGAAGCTTTTGGTAGTTGGAGAAATAATTTTGTAGTAGTTTCTGATGATGTTGATAGAGATTGGGAAGGAATATTGCAAGAAACTACCAATAATGTAGGAGATTTAGTAAGTCAAGAAAAACCATTTATTAATGTTGTTAAAATTCACTCTGATGCATATAAACAGGAGTCTTCAGCTGGTGGAAATAGATACCCAAAAGTAAATGATGCTATTTTAAGGGGAATAGATAATGGCGCATTAGTTATTAATTATTTTGGTCATGGAGGAGAAGATGGTTTAGCAAATGAGCGTATTTTTTTGAAACCCGATGTTCTTAACCTTAGAAATGCATGTAAACTTAATTGCTTTGTTACAGTAACTTGTGAATTTACAAGATTCGATAATCCATTTAGAGAAACAGCTGGAGAATTCGCTTATTGGAACAAAGAAGCAGGGTCTATAAGTTTAATTTCTACCACGCGAAAAGTTTTTGTGAGTTTTGGAATTACTTTTAATAATGAATTAGGGCAATATTTATTTTCTTATAATGATGATGATGCTTATGAAGATTATGAATATCCATCAATGGCAGAAGCATTAAGGTTAACAAAAAACACCCCATCAATATCTAATCAAAGTCAAAGAAGATTGGTGTTTTTTATTGGAGATCCAGCAATGAAGCTGTCAATTCCAAAACCTAATATAAAACTAACAATGATTAACGATGTGCCAATAACGCAAGCCACAGATACATTAAAAGCATTAAGCTATGTGAAACTTGCAGGAGAAGTAACTGATATTTCGGGTGCAATTTTAACCAATTATAATGGTACACTTTCAACCACAATTTATGATAAGAATATAGATAGACAAACATTAGCCAATGATAACACAAAATTAAATGGGGAGCTTATAAAAATGAATTTCACTACGTTAGGTGAAATTATTTTCAGAGGGCAAGCATCTGTTGTTAATGGTTTGTTTGAATTTGACTTTGTGGTACCAAAAGATATAGGAATTCCTATTGGTTTTGGTAAGGTGAGTTTTTATGCAAAAAACGAAGAGTTGTTTTTAGATCAATCAGGAGTGAGTCTTAATACAATTAAAATTGGTGGATTAAATGAAAACGCAGAAGAAGATAATATCGGCCCTGTGGTAACATTATATATGAATGATGAAAATTTTGTTTCGGGTGGAATAACAAATGAGTCACCAACTTTATTGGCGAAATTAGAAGACGATAACGGTATAAATACAGCAAGTGGTATTGGACACGATATTGTAGCAATAATTGATGGTGATGAAACCAATCCGTTTGTGTTAAATGATTATTACCAAACAGAAGTTGATGATTATAAAAAAGGTGTTGTAACATTTCCTTTTAGAGATTTAGAACCTGGTCTTCACACATTAACATTAAAAGCTTGGGATGTTTATAATAATTCATCAATAACTGAAATTCAATTTGTTGTGTATGATAAAGACCAAAAGTTGGTAATAAATAACGTACTTAATTATCCAAATCCTTTTGTAAATTATACAGAATTTTGGTTCAATCACAATAGTTCAGACCCTTTAAACGTTTCTATACAAATATTCACCGTTTCAGGAAAATTAGTAAAAACCCTTAATGGGCAAACTAACGGTGGTGTAAAAATAACAAGCTCTTTGTCAAGAGATTTAGTTTGGGATGGGAGAGATGATTTTGGAGATAAAATAGGAAAAGGTGTATATATTTATAAGCTAACGGTACATTCTGATTTATTAAATAAAAAAGTCGAAAAAATAGAGAAACTTGTTATACTATAATAAAAAATTATATTTGTTAAATAAAATTACTTCATGAAGAACAGAATATTACTATTAATAGCATTAGCTGTTATGTTGAAAATTAATGCGCAAGAAACTATCATCTTTCCAAATCAAGATAGAAGAGTAATAACTACAGGTGTTCCATTTATTCTAATTGCGGCAGATGCTCGAGCAGCATCTATGGGAGATATGGGAGTTGCGACATCAGTTGATGCGTTTTCTCAACAATGGAATTCATCAAAATATGCCTTTTCAGAAACTAAATCAGGAATAGCTGTAAGTTATACACCATATTTAAGTAAATTAGTTAATGATATTTTTTTAGGAAACGTTACTTATTTTAATCGTTTAGATGAAAAAAGTGCATTTGCAGCAAGTTTTAAATATTTTTCATTAGGAGATATTGAGTTTGTTCAAGACGAATTTTCACAAGCATTAATTCAACGACCAAATGAATTAACTATTGATGTTTCTTATGCTTTACGTTTAAGCGATCAGTTTGCTATGTCTGTAGCGATGCGTTATTTACGTTCAGATTTAAAACTAGATACAGGAATTAATGATACTGCTGCAGCAAATACTTTTGGTGTAGATGTTTCAGGATATTATCAAAGTGAAGAAGAAGCTTATAGTGATTTTAATGGGCGTTGGAGAATGGGGTTCGCTATTCAAAACATTGGACCAAAGTTTAAATATGATGAAGGCGGACAAGAAAATTTTCAACCAACAACATTACGTTTAGGAGCAGGATTTGATTTTATATTCGATGATTATAATAAAATAGCGATAACAGCTGAATTTGATAAATTATTAGTGCCAACACCACCTATTTATGGTTTTGTAGATTTGGATGGTAGTGGTACACAGGCAACTGATGGTAGTGAGCCAGACATTATAGTTGAAGGAAAAGATCCAGATGTAAGTTTTTTATCAGGGATGTTTCAATCGTTTGGTGATGCGCCAGGCGGCTTTAGTGAAGAGTTAAAAGAATTCACATGGTCTTTAGGAGCAGAATATTTATACCAAGATTCATTTGCTTTTAGAGCAGGTTATTTTAATGAAAATGAAGAAAAAGGCGCTAGAAAATTTTTAGCTTTAGGTGCAGGATTTAAGTACAATGTTGTTAATATAGATTTATCATATTTATTCTCAGCATCAAAAGTGCAAAGTCCATTAGAAAGTACATTGCGTTTTTCACTAACCTTTAATTTAGGAGCTGGTGAATACAACGAATATTAGGAAAACAGTCAAATAAATAATTAAAAAACTATTGTTTTAAAGCAATAGTTTTTTTGTTTAAAATAGTTTCATACATTTATTTAGAAAAATATTTCAAATGAAAGAAGTAAAAATTGAATCAATACTTTATGTTTTTAAAAATTTAGAAGAACTACCAGAAGAGGTGTCTTCATTAATGTGTAAAGCTATTGAAGCAAGAGAAAATGCTTATGCACCTTATTCAAATTTTCAAGTAGGAGCTGCCATACTTTTAGATAATAACGAAATAATAATAGGAAATAATCAAGAAAACGCATCTTATCCCTCTGGTTTGTGTGCAGAACGTACAGCTATTTATTATGCAGGTGCAAAATACCCAAAAGCTAAAATATTAAGAATAGCAATAACTGCAGGGTCAAAAAAGCAACAAACTACTAGTCCTATTCCTCCATGTGGAGCTTGCAGACAAGCTATCGCAGAGTACGAAGTCAAGCAGGAAACGCCTATAGAGATTTATTTTATGGGTGAAACAGGAAAAGTTGTTAAGTCAAATTCTTTAGCAAATTTATTACCATTAGTATTCGATAAATCGGTGCTATAACGTTTTCGTTTAAAATTTCCGAATTTCGACTTTTTCATTACTAGTTAATGTGTTACTTTTGTATTTATCTTAAGTAAAAACTTAATATTACTCGATGCAAAAAATTACTAAAAAAATATACCTAAAATGGTATGAAGATATGCTGTTTTGGAGAAAGTTTGAAGACAAACTAGCAGCTGTTTATATTCAACAAAAAGTAAGAGGATTTCTTCATTTATATAATGGTCAAGAAGCAATTTTAGCTGGTGCATTGCATGCAATGGATTTGACTAAAGATAAAATGATTACCGCATATAGAAATCATGTACAACCAATTGGTATGGGTGTAGATCCAAAACGGGTTATGGCAGAATTGTATGGAAAAGTAACAGGGACTTCAAAAGGTATGGGTGGTTCTATGCATATTTTTTCAAAAGAACACCGTTTTTATGGAGGTCATGGTATTGTTGGAGGTCAAATTCCTTTAGGCGCTGGTATTGCTTTTGGTGATAAATTTCATGGAAGTGATGCAGTAACCTTATGTTGTTTTGGTGATGGTGCAGCACGACAAGGTTCGTTGCACGAAACATTTAATTTAGCTATGCTTTGGAAATTACCAGTTGTATTTGTTTGTGAAAACAATGGATATGCAATGGGAACATCAGTAGAGCGTACAGCAAATCATACAGATATTTGGAAACTTGGTAAAGGTTATGAAATGCCATGTGGACCAGTTGATGGGATGAACCCTATAAAAGTAGCAGAAGCTTTTGATGAAGCTATACAACGTGCACGTCGTGGTGATGGACCAACATTTTTAGAACTTAAAACATATCGTTATAGAGGGCATTCAATGAGTGATGCACAACATTATAGAACGAAAGATGAGGTAGCAGAATACAAAAAAATTGACCCAATTACACAGGTTAAAGATATTATTCTTGAAAATAAATATGCATCTGAAGCTGATTTAAAAGTTATAGATAAACGTGTGAAAGATTTGGTTTCAGAATGTGAAAAATTTGCAGACGAATCGCCATATCCAGAAAAACAACAACTTTACGATATGGTTTACGAGCAAGAAGATTATCCATTTATTCAACATAAAATATAAGTTATGGCAGAAATTATAAACATGCCACGATTAAGTGATACCATGGAAGAAGGCACAGTTGCTTCTTGGTTGAAAAAAGTTGGTGATAAAATTGAAGAAGGCGATATTTTAGCTGAAATAGAAACAGATAAAGCCACTATGGAGTTTGAATCTTTTAACGAAGGTGTATTGCTTCATATAGGTATTCAAGAAGGAGAAACAGCAAAAGTGGATACACTTTTAGCTATTATAGGTGAGGAAGGTGAAGATATTTCAGAATTATTGAATGGTAACGCTTCTGCGGAAGTAAAAGAAGAAATAGTTGCTGTTGAAGAGTCATCAAATAAAACTGAAGAGTCAGTGAGTACAGCCGAATTACCAGAAGGTGTTATAGTTGTTACTATGCCAAGGTTGAGTGATACTATGGAAGAAGGCACAGTTGCAACTTGGTTAAAAAAGGTTGGTGATGTTGTTGAAGAAGGCGATATTCTTGCCGAAATTGAAACTGATAAAGCGACAATGGAGTTTGAATCGTTTCAATCCGGAACACTTTTATATGTTGGTTTACAAGAAGGTGAATCGGCAAAAGTAGATTCGTTATTAGCAATTATTGGTCCAGCAGGAACAGATGTTTCTGCAGTAGCAAGTAACTTTAAAGTTGCAGCAAGTTTTAGTGAAACTGAAAAAACACCTAAAAAAGAAACTCAAAAAGTAGAGACTCCAAAAACGGTGGCTGCTGAGACTCCAAAAATTTCAGTAGAAACTCCAAACGGAAGATTGTTTATTTCACCTTTAGCCAAAAAAATGGCAGAAGAAAAAGGAGTAAATATAGCTCAAGTAACGGGTTCTGGTGAGCATGGAAGAATTATAAAACGCGATATAGAAAACTTTACACCATCAACATCTGCTGCATCAGTAGGTAAATTTGTAGCTACTGGACAAGAAGATTTTGATGAAGTTCCAAACTCACAAATGCGTAAAGCTATTGCTAAGGCGTTAACTAATTCTAAATTCACAGCACCTCACTATTACTTAAATGTAGAGTTTGATATGGAAAATGCAATTGCTTTTCGTAAGCAATTCAACTCAATTCCAGATACTAAAATATCGTATAACGATATTATTGTTAAAGCCTGTGCTTTAGCATTAAAACAACATCCGCAAGTAAATTCGCAATGGTTCGCAGATAAAATGCGATTAAATAATCATGTACATATTGGTGTTGCAGTAGCGGTTCCAGATGGTTTGGTTGTTCCTGTAGTAAAGTTTGCAAATGAGCAAACCTTACCTCAAATAGGTGCTGCTGTAAAAGACCTTGCAGGAAAAGCTAGAAATAAAAAATTAACGCCTGCCGAAATGGAAGGTAGTACGTTTACCGTTTCAAACCTTGGTATGTTTGGTATAGAAAGTTTTACTTCTATTGTTAATCAACCAAATTCTGCAATTCTATCAGTAGGTAATATTGTTGAAAAGCCAGTTGTAAAAGATGGACAAATTGTAGTTGGAAATACTATGAAATTATCTTTAGCTTGTGACCACAGAACAGTTGATGGAGCAACAGGTTCCTTATTTCTTCAAACCTTAAAGGATTATATTGAAAATCCTGTAACGATGTTAGTGTAAATTATCATTCTGAACTAGATTCGGAATTTAACTATATTAAAAACCTGTTTCATTTATTTGAATCAGGTTTTTTTTTATCTTTATGACAAATCAAAAGATATAATGAAAAATTTATTATTAGCACTAATTACAATATTTGTTTTTAGTTGTAAATCAAAAGAGATAGTAATTACAAGTTCTGAGCTTGAAGAAACGGTTACTTATTTAGCTTCAGATGAATTACAAGGTAGAGATACAGGAACAGAAGGAATTGAAAAGGCAGCAGTTTTTCTTGAAAACAAATTTAAGAGCTACGACGTAAAACCTTATTTTGATAATTATCGCGATAATTTTGATGCTAAAGGAAAAGACGCATACAATATTATAGGGTATTTAGAAGGAAATGACCCAAAACTTAAAGATGAAGTAATTATTCTTGGTGCGCATTACGACCATATTGGTTTTGGTAAGAAAGTTGATAACGACTCGATTGCAAATGGAGCGAACGATGATGCTACAGGAACAAGTGCAGTTGTTGCTTTGGCAAGATATTTTGCAACTAAAAAAACTAACAAGCGTAGTATTATTTTTGCTTTATTTTCTGCTGAAGAAATGGGGTTAATAGGTTCTATGAAGTTGGCAGAACATCTTAAAGAAAAAAACCTTAATCTTTACACCATGTTGGAATTTGAAATGATTGGTATTCCAATGAAAGATAAAGATTATGAAGTTTATATTACAGGTTATGAGTTGTCTAATATGGCTGAAAAAACAAACACATATACAAATCAGAATTTTGTAGGGTTACTTCCAAAAGCTAAAGAATTTCAATTGTTTTACCGCTCGGATAATTATTCGTTTTATAAAATATTTAATGAACCAAGTCAAACCATTTCAACATTCGATTTCACTAACTATGACTATTATCATCACGTAGATGATGAAGCAGAAAAAATGGATTATGATTTTATGGCACGTATAGTAAATAAAATTGCTCCAGCTATTGAAATGATGAGCACAACGCCAACACGAGAAATTAAAATGAATAATGAGTAAGAATGTAATTATTACTGGAACAAGTAGAGGTATTGGTTTTGAACTTGTGAAACTTTTTTCTAAATCTGGACATAACATTTTGGCGCTTTCGCGGAATGAAAAACCTATAGAAAACCTAAATTTAGATAATGTTGTGTCCTTTTCTTTTAATTTGAATGAAGTTGAAGATTATAAAAAAGTAGAAACGTTTATTAAAAATGAATGGAAGCAAGTTGATGTTTTAATTAATAATGCAGGAACTTTAATAAATAAACCTTTTGTTGAAACTACGTTTGAAGATTTTGAGCAAGTATATAAAACCAATGTTTTTGGAGTTGCTGAAATGACAAGAATTGTTGTTCCTTTTATGAAAAACGATAGTCATGTTGTAACTATAAGCTCAATGGGAGGTATTCAAGGAAGTATGAAATTCCCAGGGCTTTCAGCTTACAGTTCTAGTAAAGGCGCTGTAATTACTTTAACCGAATTATTAGCCGAAGAGTATAAAGAAATAGGGCCACAATTTAATGTATTAGCATTAGGAGCCGTACAAACCGAAATGCTTAAAGAGGCTTTTCCAGATTATAATGCGCCAACTTCTGCTTTAGAAATGGCTCAATATATTTATGAATTTTCATTAAACGGAAACAAATATTATAATGGTAAAGTGTTGCAGGTTTCTAATTCTACACCTTAGAATTTAAGCTTCTACATTAAAAAACACTTTATAATAGTGCATTTTTTTTTCATCATCATAACCACGTTCTAGATATTCGCTAGAAGCTTCAGGTGCATCAATATCTAGCTTTATTTGTATGTTGGTATCAAGTTTAATCTCGGTTTTTATTTTCTTTTTTTCTTTGTTAACTACTTTTTCGGCTACATCAAACTGATTTCTAATAACGGTGTTTAGCTCGCTTTCAAATTCTTTTTTATAATCTTTAAATAACGTTTTTTGTTTGTCTTCTTCAAAAACATCATCTATAAATCGTTCAACATTTACAACTTCATTTTCTTTAAAAAAATCAATTGTATTAGCTAAAAACATATTTTGTTCTTGAGCGCCATAACTGGTTTTTAAAATTTCGGTAGAGAAGTCTTTACAAAGCTCAATATATTGTTGTGTGTGGTTATTAGCATCATCAGCATATTTGATATTTAAAAACTGATTAATCCAATATTGCGCATCATAACTATTGTTGTCTACACTTAAAATGATTTTACCTTCTGTATCTGCCTGATTTAAAATTAAACAACCTTTATCTACTTTTTTAGAACTGATTCCTTTTTGTACCAAAACATCATAACTGTTGTTTTCTAAATAGGTTTGAAAGAAGTTTACTTTGTTTTCAATTTTAAAAATTCCAATGGCGTTTGTTGTTATTTCTTGGTATTCAATACCTTCAAACATCACTATTAAAACATCGCCTGTTTTTATTTGAGCTGAGGTAGATTGCTCGAATAAATGCGTAACAATATGTTTTGAAATTTCTACAAAACCATCTTCATCGTTAAATAATTGTGTGGTATAGCTATTAATTTCATTTAAACTAATATCTGCATGATGATTGAAACGATAGCTTTGAACTACATTACCGAAAGGTCTTAATAAAAAAGGTAGCATTAAATCGTAACTAGCTTCGTCAAAATCTACTGTTTTATTTGAAAAGGCATTTTTTGTATCGTTAAATTTGTTGCCAACTTTATGAATTATAAATTTTGAAATTGCTGCGTTTTTTCTTGAAATCATGATGGGTATAATTCTCTTTTTATTAAGACTACAATACTATTAAATTAAGTTGAAATAATTGCAAAAAAAGAACGCCAAAACAAATGTTTTGACGTTCTAGACTCGAGGACTTCGATTTGGTTATCGTTATGTTTTTATAATTTAATTTGTAATACTTGTTAATTCTGAGTAACCCATAAGCTTACCCTTTTTATTGTAACTCTCGCTCTTTACAATACCAACACCTTCAGAAACCCATTCTTTGATTTTAAAAGACATTTTCATACCCATTTTCATTTCTGTAGTGTAGCTTAATGCAAAACAATCAAATGTTCCTGCACTTGTAGTTATTGATTCTTTAGCATAAACTTTTCTGTTTATCATATCAATTTTCATATTCATGTTCATTCCACCCATGTTTATAGCCATTTTAAGATTGGCATCTTTTAGGGTTTGACCAACTTCTAAATTGTTTGGAAACTCTATATTGCTTCCAGACATATCAATATCCATGTCTTTATATTGCTTAAATAAATCTGCACTCATCATAGATTTAAAATCTATAGAAACACTATCACCATTACAAGTTACTTGGTAATTTGTGGTTGTTATTTCTTTGCCTTTGGCATCTGAAACAATTGTTTTAATGGTGGCTACATTATTTTCAATATTTACCACTTCGTAATTTATTACACTCTCTTTTTTACCTTTTTTGTTAAAGTTTGTTATTTCAAATTTTGCACTTTCTTTAAATGGATAATATGTGCTACAAGCATTTTGACAAACTGAAGAAAAACTTATTAAAAGGGCACAGACTAAAACTGTTATTTTTGAGTAGAGTTTCATTGTAAATAATTGATTAATAGCTGGGTTAAAGATAAGATTAGTTTTTTACAAACAAAGGGCTTAATAAAAAATTACTAACAGAGTTATTAGCAATTAATTAATTTTATAAAGAATAATAGAATTACTTTCTCCTTTAGTAATAAATTCTAAGCTTCTATCGGTATTAATATTACCTAATATAATTGACGAATTTCCATACACAGGGAAATTAGGAAGTAATTTTGTTTGACTATCGTAGAGGTATATTTTTTGCGATTGTAAATCGGTAATTGACACATAAATTTTGTCGTTAATGTAGAAAACATCAGGTTTGGTGTAGTTTCCAAAATCTAACTCAATGGTTTTATTTTTTATAGTAAGCTTGTTTTCACTTAATGCCACCAAAGTTTTACTTGTGGTTTTTAAATGATGATTTTTAGATAGATTTAAATTTTTTGTTGATGAATTTCCACGCGTATCAACCGAAATTAAATTTCCGTTAAGTGTAGTTGTTGTAAACGTGTTTTTATAAAGAAAAATGTCTTCAGAAGAAAAATTACTTGTCGTTTTTGGAGTCACTCTTGTTCTTCCAGTTCTATCCAAAATATAAAGTTTACTTTTTGTTTTTAAAGCAATGTAATCTTTATTGCCAATTCTAAAATGTTTTGGCTGACTTACAATACTTGTATTAGCCGATTTAAATGTAAAACCATTAACAATTTTCGCACTAGTATTATACATTAAAACGTTTTTATCCTGTGTAACAAATAGTCTGTAGTTTTTAGTTCTGTCATAATCAAAAACCGCCAAAGGTTGTGTAATAGCGTCATTAAATTTACTAGGAAAAGGAGCTACATCATTGCCATTTCTATCTAATATATAAACACGGTGAGGTGTTGCAAAAGCTAATTGAAGTCTGCTGTTTTTGTAAATATCAATTTGCTCAATGTTTCCTAAAATAGCACCATGAAGTTGTTTTTTCCAAAGAATTTTTCCTTTGTTAGAAATTAAATATAGGATGTTGTTTACATCTTGTACAACTATTTCTTTTTGTTTGGTTCTATGGTTAGTTACAAACTGTGGGTTGTTTAATAAATCTGCATCAAGTTTTATATTTAATTCTTCTGAAATTGAATTTTGATATGCTCTACTTTTTGTCTTTTTAATAATGCCATTTACATGCGCAAAATTGTTGTCGTATATAAATTGTAATGCAGAAGCATTATATTTTTTTAATTTTAAGGTTGAATTTTCTTGAATGTTTTTATTTAAAATATTTTTTAGCGTTGAGGCATTTGCTACCATTAATAATGACGACTCATCACTTAAGTTTTCTTTGATATTTTTAAAATATGATTTTTCACTTAGCGTGGTTTTATTTTGATAATTGGCTATTATGTTTTGAAGCATCTCCATATCATCAGCAAACACGAAAAAGTTGTCCAATATACAGTATTTAGTCGCTTTGTTAAATGTAATTAACGGAGAAAAAGTTTCAATAAATATACTAGGTTTATCAAAATCATAAATACCAATCTGTCTATAGGTATCAATAATGTTTAGTTCGTTAAGTAAGGCATCTTTAGTCGTAATTACATCTAAAGAGTTTAGTATAATAGCTCTATTTTTACTTTCATAAATAACGCCAACTTCAATAATATTATCAAAAAGGGTAGTATTTGACAAAGAATCTTTTTTGTTGAATTTTGCTAAGTTTATTTCAAAATCATAAAAATCATTAAATGTAAAACTCAAAAAACCGTCGCTATTAGAAGGTGTGATATTTTGCATTTGATTTTCTTGCGGAATACTATTTTTAAAAATATTAATTAAACTTTTTGATGAATCGATAGCTTTTGTAATACCATTAATAATTATTTCATTTTGGTTAATATCAACGTCAATAGCAATATGATTTGTGAGAGTATTTAAAGACAATGAATCTTCAATAAAAAATGAGCTTATAAATGCGTTGTCAGGCTTTGTTATAATAGAAAGTGTTTTATCGTTGCTTGTAGTATTGTAAATTTTTTCTAGCTTAAAATTATTTTCAAGTGTATTAAAAGAAGCTTCAATAATTTCTTTTGAAGATGAAGTAATAAATATGCTGTCAATTATGGTGCTATAAAAAGTATTGTTGTTTAAGGTTGACTTGGTTATAGGTTTGTTTTTATAAGTAAAAGTTTCTTCTATATAATTAGGTAACGAATCTGTTTTGAATAAATTTTTATGGTATTTTGAAATTATGGAATATTGAAGACTATCCGTTTTATCTTTTGAAAAACAAATTAAAGTTTCATCAATAAGGTTTAAAATTGATAAGTTTTTCAGTTTGTTTTCTAAAGTTTTGTATGAATTTGTTTTAGATAGTTTTTGTAAAAAGTCACTATTTTGAATGCTACTCTTTAAACTCTCTAGATTTGAAGTTTTTAAAATAATCGTTGCATTTTCAGGAACAAAATGAATAAGTTTTGAGCGATTGGCATTTGGGTTTGTACAACTACATATTAATAGTAGGATGAGAGCGCAATATGAAAATTTCATGAAATGGATTAATTTGTACAAACCTACATATTATTTTAATTCATTTAAAAATAAAAAAAAATGAATTATAAAATTATTGAAAGTTACTTTTGTCTTTGATTTGAAAATAATTTCCTCCAAAAGAAATATAAAAACTTAAATATCTAACTTTAATTGTTCGGGCAATAATCTAAACGTTTTTCGATGGTATTTTGTTATGCCGTATTTTTTTATGGCTGCTCTGTGCTCTTTAGTAGGGTAACCTTTATTTTGTTTCCAATTATACATCGGAAATTCTTTGTGAATTTTATTCATATATTCATCACGATACGTTTTTGCTAAAACAGAAGCAGCGGCAATACTTAAATATTTGCCGTCACCTTTAATAATGGTTTCAAAAGGAATATTATTGTAAGGTTTAAATCTATTACCATCAATAATTATAAATTTAGGAATAGGATTTAATTTGTTAATAGATTTATGCATTGCTAAAATTGAAGCATTAAGGATATTAATTTTATCAATATCACCTTGAAAAACATGAGATACCCCAAAAGTTATAGCTTCAATTTCAATAATAGGCTTTAAAATATCTCTTTTCTTTTCACTAAGCTGTTTAGAGTCGTTAAGAATGTTATTCTTAAAATTTGTTGGAAGAATAACAGCCGCAGCAGTAACAGGGCCAGCTAAACAGCCACGCCCTGCTTCGTCTGTTCCACATTCTAATAGGTTTTTTGAATGATTATTTAATAACATATAAAGGATAATATTGTCAAATTTATAATATAATAGCGGTATTATTATGTATACATAAGATATTTATTTGATTTTTTAATAAATCGACTACCAATAAGCGATACATAGCCTAAATTATTAGTTTTCAATGATGAATATTCATTATTACAGAAAAATTATTGTCATTATGTTATAAAAACACATCAAATAACAAAACCAATCATTGATTTGTTTTTTCATGTAAATTCTTTGTTTATTAAAAATATAATTAAGATGTTTGTGATTGACTAACTCAAAATAAATAGTGCATAAATTGTTTTTATGACAATTTATAAGAAAGCCAGCAAAATATTGCTGGCTTTCTTTAATTTAAAATAATTCATTACACTTTACGTTCAAATAATTACTTTTGTAGTGGAAAATTAAATTATGAAGAAATTCTTTTTATCTGCCCTTTTGATATTTATGCTTAACAGCATTTATGCCCAAGTTAGAACAAGACCTACAAGGCCAACATTAGAAGAGAAAAACGGTGCATTTAATCCGCAAGATACCCTAAGTCGAACATTAAGAAGAAGTACAGGAATTAAAAATATAAAAAACCTAGATGCAAAAATAGAAGACTATTTAATTATCTCACACGAGAGTGATACAACATTTGTAGATACTACTTTAACAATTCAAAAAGAATACAAGTTTAATTAT
>Ga0256845_1001338_pt1 | contig 20008 bp, 17 predicted proteins | sample RiftiametaG_FD_189101 | JGI IMG/M metagenome (GOLD analysis project Ga0256845, IMG submission 189101) | Tube worm associated microbial communities from hydrothermal vent at the East Pacific Rise, Pacific Ocean - Riftia | ecosystem: Host-associated > Annelida > Integument > Unclassified ...
TATAGTTTCCATAATTTTTTTTTACCCTTGATTAACCATTTTTTGAATTTTATAGAATATATCATTAAATAGTATGTATTGACAACGACAATAAACAGGGGTCAGCTCTTTACTATAAGAATACAATATCTTATTATATGATTTATTGTATTGACATAACCAATTCAGATAAAACATATCAAGGGGCAGTTTATGAATGGTTGAGAAGTAAACAAGAAAAGAATTATTATGCATAAAATATTCATTACTGATATATTTGGTAGAACTCCAGAATTGGAAGATTTGACAAATTTAATAGATGGAGAGTGGGAAATAGTAGACCCCTATGCTGGAGAATTAATTGTTTTTGCAGATGAATCTGAAGCATATACTTATTTTATGAATACTGTGGGTTTAGACAGGTATTGTAATATGCTGATGGTAAAGTTGAAATCAATTAAAACTCCAACTGTATTAGTTGGTTTTAGTGTCGGAGCATCTGTTTTATGGAAAATTTCAGATAAGCTGAATATGGAATTTATTAAAAAAATCATTTGTTTTTATGGATCACAAATCAGATATAATCAAGAAGTCTCACCCAATATCCCTGTAGAACTTATAGTACCAAAATTTGAACCAAGCTTTAATATTGATAAATTTGCACAAAATATGTCAAAGAAAATAGATGTTAATGTATATAAAACAAATTTTTTACATGGTTTTATGAATGCACTTTCTAAAAACTTCAACCATGTTGGTTACAAAAGCTATGTTGAGTGGATACGTGGGATCAGCAGTTAACAAACTTTTGATCCTACCAAGATAAATCCAAAACCATGGAAGCAAGAGTCCAAAGCTGGAAGGATTGAGAATGCAGGACATTGAAATTTTTTGATCTCCATAATAAAAAGTACGCATTAATGATTTAATTATGCTGAGGTTGCCAGTACTAAATCTTTGCTCCCTTGGCTTGTCAAAGGATTGTTCTTGCTGAATTTGTCAACCTTGTTGTTCAAACAGCCTGGAAAGTTTCTCAATCTGATTTTTAAAAATATCTTCTCTTTGCTGTGCAATCCCAAGAGTATAGTTTCCCAACACTTTATAGAGAGTTGCAAATAGAGGCATATCCTTTTCAATGGCGTGTATATGGCTTGAGACTATATCGGAATCACCCCGTGCCACAGGTCCTGTAAGTGCATTAACCGAGCCTTTGTTTTTGATATTGCTTAAAGTTCCCATGATTAAAGGTTCAAGTATTTCATAGGATTTTTTTTCAGAAAGATCAGCTTTTTGCAATAGGTTGATGGCAAAGTTTTCAATGGTTACAAGATAGTTAGAGGCAACCACAGCAGCAGCGTGGTAAAGCATCTTAGCGTGAGTTGGAATAGTAAAAGAGTTTGCATTTAATGCTGTGACTATTTTTTTTCCAATTTTTACAGCTTTATCACTGCCCTCAACAGATATATTGATGCCTGTAAAGGGTGATGTTTGCCCTTTTTCATAAGGTGTAAAGCTTTGAAGAGGATGGATTGATCCAATATTGATATCTGGTTTTTCAGCTGAACTGAGAATCTCAGAAGAGAGGGCTCCGCTTAAATGAAAAACAAAAGTATCACTTTTAAATCCATTTTTTGATGCAATATAGGAACAAACTTTTTCAATGGCATCATCTGGTGTCGTGATAAAGATAATATCGCTGTTTTGACAGACAGCCTCAACTTTATCAAAGATTTCACCGCTGTTGGTGACAGCTTGTAGAGCTTTTTGTGCGGATGATCTGGTTTTACTGAAAAACCCGGAAGGCTCAAACCCTGCTTTTGTGAGGTAAACAGCAAGGTTTGTACCGGTTCTGCCGCATCCGATTATGGAAAACTTCATTTTTTATTTATACTCATACTCTTTTGAAGGAAAGGTTTTGTCTTTAACTTCTTTGACAAACTGATTAAGCCCATTGGTCACATCAGTATGAACATCAGCATATTTTTTTACAAATTTAGGGACTTTTTTATTGTTGACTCCCAGCATGTCAGGAAGAACAAGTATCTGACCATCACATTCCAGTCCAGCACCAATACCGATTGTGGGTATTTTAAGCTGGGCTGTAATTTTGGAAGAGATATTTGATGGAATGCCTTCAAGAACTACGGAAAAAGCTCCAGCATCTTCAACCTTTTTTGCATCAATAAGAAGTCTCTCTTCATCACGCTGGACCTTGAATCCACCCATCTGGTGAACTGACTGGGGAGTGAGACCAATATGGGCTTGAACAGGAATACCTGTTTTTACAAGCTTTTCAATAACATCTGCAACATCAGCACCACCCTCAAGCTTAACAGCAGCTGCCCCTGCTTCTTTTAAAAAGCGACCGGCATTTTTTAATGCTTCATCCATGGAACCCTGGTAGGACATAAAAGGCATATCTCCTATAACCATGGCATATTCACAGGCTCTTGCAACTATCTCAGTATGATAAATACTTTCATCCATGGTCACAGGAAGAGTTGTGGCTTTGCCCTGGACAACCATTCCAAGGGAATCTCCCACTAGAATGATATCTACTCCTGCCTTATCAACCATTTGTGCAAATAAGTAGTCATAGGCTGTAAGCGCAGTTATTTTTTCCCCTTTTTCTTTCATTTGAATAAGTCTGCTTGTTGTCATTGCTATTGGCATTTATATAATTCCTTTTACTGTTATCAATTATTCTTAAAAATAGATTAGCTTAAATTAAACTCATTAACTGAATACCATTTATTAGTCTTAATAACAAGAATATCAATGATATTTTTAATAAATTTTAAAAACGCATCTACCTATCCAATGCATATATAGAAAACGCGGCTTGCTATGGTATTGCTTGAGTTTGAGCTTTTACTCCCTGCATATATTTTGGTAAAATCACACCCAGCACCAGAACAGTTCCCACAGCAATCACAGGAAGCTTACTTGAAACCAGTAACAAGCCTCCAATTGTCAGCATGATCTTACCTAATAAATTTATGTCAGTTTTGAAATGACCAATATAAGCTATTGAAAGTGCAATAATACCTAAAACACCACTTATGATTGCAATGGAAAATTCAGTCCAGCTAAAATTGATAAAGAGCATGCTGGGAGCATACACAAACATGAAAGGAACAAGGGCTTTTCCCATGGAAAGCCTGAATGCTGTTGTACCGGTACGCATGGGGTCAGCCCCGCCTATCCCTGCACCAGCATAGGCTGCCAAAGCCACCGGCGGAGTAACATCAGCCAGGACTCCATAGTAGAACACAAAAAAATGGGTTGCAATAAGGGGTACACCAAGATCGCTTAAGGCAGGTCCTGCAATGGATGCCAGAATAATGTAACAGGGTGTGGTAGGGATACCCGCACCCATTATAATAGATGCCATGGCTACCATGATCATGCCAAAAAAGAGAGTATAACTTTGTACAGTAATAATACCATAGGGTACAATGTCTGCCAGGAAATTGCCTGCAGAAGAGGCAATATTCAGTACAGCCCCTGAGAATTTAAAACCCATGCCGGTCAGGGTTAATATCCCAAGTATAAAGCCCACGCAGGCACATGCTGCACCAATGGCAAGAGCGTACTTGGCACCTTCGTCAAGACTTTTTGCAATCCTTTTGGGAGTCAGGGTGTTGGAACCATCCAGATCTCCGATTCCCAATTTATGCATAATCGGTGGAATGTAGGAGCATAACACTGTAAGGATAATACCCCAGAAAGCTGCCAGATAGGGAGTAAACTGCATTAAAAGCAAGGTAACCATGACTGTTAAGGGAATCATCAGGTGCCATGATCGTTTAATTACATGGGTGATTTGGGGAATCTGCTCCTTTGCCAAGCCTTTTAAGTTTCTACGCTTAGCCTCAAGATGCACCATGCTGAAAATAGCCAGATAATGAAACAGTGCAGGAACAATGGCAATGAGAATTATTTCATTGTAGGGAATCCCCAGCATTTCCGTCATAACAAAGGCAGAAGCGCCCATGATAGGTGGTGTAACCTGACCGCCACATGAGGCAGATGCCTCAACAGCCGAAGCAAATCGTGGCGAAAACCCATTCTTTTTCATCATTGGAATGGTGAAGGAACCAGTGGTGGCAGTATTGGCAATGGGCGACCCTGAGATCATGCCGAAAAACCCTGAAGATATAACAGATACTTTGGCAGGTCCACCTGAATACTTTCCAGCCAGAATCATGGCAAGATCAATAAACAACTGCCCTAAACCAGATGCCTGGGCCATAACCCCGAACAAAACAAAATGAAATACATAGGTTGCAACCACACCCACAGCAACACCATAGATACCTTCAGTACCAAGATAGAGATGTTCTACAATTCGGACAATATCATAACCCCGATGTGCCAGTACTCCTGGCAGGTAGGGACCTATAACAGCATATAAAAGAGCCACGGCCCCGATGGTGGGCAGAGTGTTGCCCATGACTCGTCTGCAGGCTTCAGTAACCATGATAATGGCAAGAAGACCCATAATATAGTCAGAAAGTGAGGGAAAGCCAATATTTATGATAAAAATTTCTTTAAAGTAAACAATCAGATAAAGAGAGATGCCACCTCCTGCGAGTGCCAGGGGCCAGTCAGCAAAAGAGAGTTTATCTCCTTCTCCTTTGAACTGCCGTAGGGGCAGGGCAGTGAGAGAAAAGAATAAAATCAGGAGAATAAAACCAGCTTGTTTAGCCAGGGTCATCTCAGTTGAAAACCGGCTTATTAGCTGCCAGGCAAGGAAAAGATAAAATGTGGCAAAACAGAGACCAAATCCCCAGTCACTGATAAGTTTTTCCGGTTTTCTTCTGGGAAATACAAGAAAAACCAGTCCCAATACTAAGGTAAGATGAACTGTCCTATGTATAACTTCATTAAGAAGACCAAATCCCGCAGTATAAACGTGGAAGAGACTTAAAGAAATACAGAGCAGTCCAGTGATTTTGGCTGTAATCCCTCCTAAAGTTCTAAAATTTGATTCTGCATCATATTTTTTGACAATCTCCTCTAGGGAGACTTGATCTATTTCGGGATTTATCTCTCTGTTTGTCTCATTCATAACTATAGTTTTCCTTTAAATACTTAATTTGGATCTATATGAATCCAGATGCTCTGATCTTCCCATTGATTCAGATCAATGGTAATGGAGCCCAGGGTAAGGCGATTTTGATACTTTTTGTCAGTTTGAACCACAAGTTTTGATATCAGCCTTCTCATGTGAAGAATAAATTGATCTTTATTTTTTTCCCAGAAAAGACCACCAGGTTCGTCCGGGCTGGAAGGAAGTCCTGCACCATGGGCTTTAAAAAGTTCTTTTGTCTGAATTATCTGACCAGCTTGAACCTCATAGACATCAATGACCCTGGTTTTTGAAACCGAGTGAATAAAAGAGAGTGAAAATATTTTGTTGGGTCCCAGCTTATACCGTCCCAATTGTTGCAGTAGTGGAAATTGGGTGATTACCAGGAAACTCTCTTTGGTTAACCTGTCACTGCCCATGGGTGAGCAGCAGGCGACCAGCAATAATGCCAGTACACCTGCAACAATCAATTTCATTTTATTTGATCAAACCTTTTTCACGATAATATTTTTCAGCACCGGGGTGCAGGGGAATTGAAATAGATTCAAGGGCTTTGGCAAGGGAGATTTCCTTACCTTTAACATGAACCTTGGCAAGGGTGTCTGTGTTTTCGTACAAAGCTTTGACCACAGCATAGGCAGTAGCATTATCAAGTTTGTCATGGGTTGCCCATATGGCTCTTACTGCAATTGTTTTTACATCTTTGGTTTGTCCTTTATAAGTATTTGCAGGAAGAATTGCATCGGCATAATATGGCTGCACTTCCTGCAGTTTTTTAATGGGAGCACCAGTCAGGGGTATAATTTTGATGTCATGGTGATTGGCAAGTTCAAGAACAGAAGCTGTTGGTGATCCGGCTGTGATAAGAGAAGCATCCAGGTTACCGTCTTTAATTTTTTCAACAGATTGTGAAAATGATGAGTAGTCTTCTGAGATATCAATTTTACGATCCATACCATGGGCAGCAAGAAGATCGCCTAAAAGTTGCCATTGACCTGAACCAGGTGAACCTGACGAGATAGATTTACCCTTAAGATCAGTAAAGGTATTGATACCGGAATTGGCACGAACCACAAGCTGGACAGTCTCAGGATAGAGAGCACCCAGTGCCCGGATGTTTTTCAAGTTTTTACCTTTGAACTGCTTTATTCCTTTGTAAGCTGCATCAAGAATATCTGCAGCAGCAAATGCCGACTCAATACCCTGACGGGCGAGAAGTGTAGAGTTGGCAACAGAGGCATTGCCTGTTTCAGCAGTTGCAGATAATTTTTTTCCGTCAATAACTACTTTGTTAGATATCATTTGTGCAAGCATTCCACCTAGAGGATAATAGGTTCCTCCGGTTCCTCCGGTTGCAATACCAAAAAATATCCTGTCAGCTGAAAGAGCCTGACCGGAAAATATTAAACCTGCCAGGAAAAGAGTACAAATTAATAAACTGATTTTTTTCATCATGTGATCTCCTTTTTTTCATAAAAAAATGTATCCAGAATAAAACCTGTTTTTATTTTGGATCTAATAGTTTTGATACTCAATTGGATCTAATCCGTAAATGGGTCTTTAGAACAAAAAAGGCATGGTCACAAGTGCCTATATTCCAGATAGTTTTTTAAAAATACTACTCAAAGGTTGTATAACCCTTGCGAATAGCATATTTGACAAGACCGGCAGTTTTTCTGATGTCCAGTTTTTTCTTGATTGCTGCCCTGTGGTGTTTGACTGTTGAGATACTGATTGCCAGCAATAGTGCAATATCCTGATTTGATTTTTCTTCTGCAATCATTTTCAAAACTTCCCTCTCTCTTACGGTCAACGGTTCAAAAGGAGTTGAACCATGGCCTCTCTTATAGGAAAGGGCAATGTCATTGGTAAGTTCTTTTTGCAGAAGAGGAGATATATAGATGTTTCTATCCTGTATGGTTTTAATTGCTGATACCAGTTCTTTGGGGGCATCTTCTTTGAGAAGATAGCCGTCTACTCCGGCAGATAATGCATGGTGAACATATTGAAGGCTTTTGTGCATGGAGAGGATTAAAATTTTAATATTCGGGTAGAGCATTTTGATTTCAATGGCAGCTTCAATACCTCTCAAGTTTGGCATGGCAATATCCAGAATAACCATATCTGGTATTTTTTTTGTTAAAAGCTCCAGCAATTCCAGTCCATCAGCAGCTTCTCCCATGACCTTCATATCGTTGTGTTTCTCGAGAACCTGCCGGATACCATGGCGCATCAGAGTATGGTCATCAGCCAGTATTATGCGGTAATTATTCATTGGATTCTTGTATAACAATTGGCACAGAAAATTGCAATAAAGTACCTGAATCAATATCGCTTTTTATGGCAAAGTCTGCCCCAAGCATTCGTGCACGTTCCTGCATGGTTGGCAACCCCAATCCTGTATTCTCTGATTTGTCAGAGGTGATTTCTTCTATATCAAATCCTCTCCCATTATCTTGTATTGAAAAGATCAGTTGGTTTTTTCTGTGCTGACCTTTAATGATAATTTTTGAGGCACTGGAGTGTTTAACAGCATTGGCAATCGCTTCTTGAAAGATCCGGTAGACAAGAATCTGGCTGTCTAGAGATAAATGATTATCCATTGATTCAAGATCAATGTCAGCTTCAATAATATAAAATTTTTTTATTGTATCGGCAAGCCACATCAATGATGCAGGCAATCCCAGATCTTCAATGGATGATGGAGCTATGTCCTTAGAAATGCGCCGCACATTTTCAATCACCTGGTCAATGTAGGCTGTCATCTCTTCGCACTCTTTTTTTGTTTTGATATCCCAGGGTTCAAGACCTTCTTCAACAAAAGTCACTTTCAGTTTTAAAACTGCCAGGGACTGACCCACTTCATCATGGAGCTCAACAGATAACCTCTTTCGCTCATCTTCCTGGGTGGAAATCATCCTTGAGTTTAATCGCTGGAGGCGAAGCTCGCTCTGTTTCAACGCACCAAGACTTTTTTTAAGATTATATGCCATAACATTGAATGCCTGGGACAACTGCCCGATTTCATCCCTGCTCTTGATTGGAATGCTGACGTCAAGATCTCCTTTACCAATCCTCTGGGCACCACGGACAAGCAGTTGAAGGGGGACCACAAACCGCCGCACCAGTATAATAGCGAGCAAAGAAATGCCCAGGGAACCAAACACAGCCAGAGCCAGAATATATTTTTTGGCATTATTCATGGTACCGTATATTTCATCTAGCGGATCAGTGGCAACTATGATCCAGCCCCAGGGTTTAAAAAAGGTAAACATCCCAAGATGAGTGTCTCCAAGCCATTCATATCTGATTGATCCATTGGCTTTTTGCAGCATGGGCTTTACCCATTCATAGTGGCAGAGGTTATTTCCAACCTCTGCCGGGTTTGGATGAGAAACAACAGTTCCGGTTTCATCCAGAAGATAGATATAGCCACGATCCCCTATCTGAATTGATGTTACTTCCCGGGCAGCATCATATTGTGCCTTGTTAGTGCCTGCCTTGATATTTGTAATACCATATAGTCTTAAGAATTCATTGTGCTGTGTCACCATGGTTACAGCTTCATTGAGCCGGGTGCCAAGCCATCGTTCAGCCATGAGATTGAGTGCCTGCCTGGATAGATAATAGGTGAGCCAAGAGCCCATGAAAAGAGCGATAAGGGCAATGGGCAACATCATACTAAGAATTTTTTGAAAGATTTTCATGGTTTAATTCGCCCTATTTAGCAGACATGTGTTTTCAGTTATCTGGGGATAAAGTGCCATGGCAGCTTTGACTGCATGACCGTAGTCCACATATTTTTTTCTGACATAGGTGTGTTTTCGAAAATGGAGTGGATAGACAACCATATCTTCCAAAAGTTTAATTTGTGCATATTCCCATAGCTTAACCTGCCTGGTAATAATTCTTTCTGCACGGGCTTTTTCAATCAGGTCATCAATACCTGTGTAGTGTGAAAAATTTGTAACTGGTTTATCTCCGGTCATTACAATGGATTCTGAGTGGAAAAAACGGGATAGAAGTTCATCTGTATTTGGGCGGAATGCTTCGTAAATAACAATTGGGTTTAAATCTTTGCGTATTAATTGATGCATGGTGGCATGGTCTGTAATTCTGGTGACCATATGAATATTGACAGCAGCCAGCTGTTTTTTTAAACTCATATAATTTTTCTTGTATTGATCCATTTCTGAAACCACTACCTCAAACTGGAAACCATCTGGATAGCCGGCTTCAGTGAGAAGCTGCTTGGATTTTTTTAGATCCTTAGGATAATGAAGACCCAGAGCCCGCACTTCAGATTCAGTTAGCCCTCCGGGCATGAAAGGCGGCGCTGGAGAAAAAACATTTTGTGCCATGCCAGGACCAAAAGACTCAAGGAAAACATCACGACTCAATGCATGTGCCACAGCTTTTCGTACTCTAATATCGGCAAACGGTTGAATAAGTGTGTTAAAGTGAATATTAGCAGTTTCTGGAACCCCCAGACTGTCAATAATCGTATTTTTTCCACCCATGGTCATGGCATGATTAATCCAGTCAGCAACCGATTCTCCGCAGATTACGTCCAGGTGGCGGTGAAACTCTGACAGCCGCAAATAAGAGTCGGGCAGAAAATAGATTTTTACACCACCCAGGCAGGGTGTGCCCCTGAAATAGTCAGTATGTGCTGCCAGGAAAAACTTGTTTTTATCCGTCTGATCTTTGATGATAAAGGGACCTGTGCCGAGCAATCTTCCTTTGTCTGTTTTTGAAACAATGAATCCTCCGGCATAGTTGGCAACTTTTGGTAAAAACAGAAGAGGGGATTGGGGTGGATTAACTGTAAAGCAGACTGTATATGGACCAAGGGCTTTAAGATTAATGCCGTCATACCCTCCAGCATAGGCAGACCGTTTGGGATCCATAGCTTTTTCAAAGGAGAGAAGAATGGTCTGGGCTGTCATCTCTTTGGGAGAGGTGTTTCCAGCAGAATGAAACAGAACACCTTTTCTTAAGTGAAAAGTCCACACCTGCTCGCCATTGATAATCTCAGGTTCTGGTATGTTTAGTGCAAGATCTGGTTCCAGATCAGGTGCCAGCCCTGGTTTATACCTGATCAGTCCGTTAAAAACCATATCTGCCAGAATTCGGTCACTTGAAGATGCTGCCTGATGCGGGTCCAGGGTGTTAAAGCAGGCTACATTCAGACCCAGTTTTATTACAGGGGGCGCAGAAGTTTTAGCATCTTTTTCTGATCCTTCTGACTCAACCAGAGTTGCCCAAAATACAGATATAAGAATTAGACAAGCTATCAATAAGAGTTTCACTGCTGTATTAGCAATATTGATATGGGTTTTTGCAAAATTAGTTTTCACAATATTTTATTCCATCAAATCCATTTTGGTTTAACAAATCAGTAAAGCTGTAACATTCTTAAGGAGTACTTCAAAGACAAAATCATATGTTATAGGATTAGGATAAGAGCCTGGTTTTTGTCAAGCAAATATAATAAATATTATGTTTTTGTTCCATTGTAAAAAATTCATTTACAAACAGCTGATTTTAATATATAAATACTGGGTTAATTATTTGGAATGATTTTAGGAGTAAAAATATGTCAAAGCAATGTGATATTTGTGGAAAAAAACCTATGACAGGTAATAATGTCAGCCATGCCCATAATTTGAATAAAAGACGATTTAACCCAAACCTGCAAAGAGTACGTGCAGTGCATAATGGTAGAGTTCAAAAAATCAATGCATGTACAAGCTGTATTAAATCCGGGAAGGTTGTTAAAAAAGCAGTGAGAGCAGAGGTCAGTGTCAGTTAAGAATAATTCTTTTTACGTCCTTGACTTTTTTGATCTTTTTAAGTTCTGATATTATCTTTTTAAGATGATTTGAGTTTTCAACAGTAATGGTAAAATAAAAATATCCAACCCCTACTTCAGATGTTTCTGAACGTGTGGCTTGGATATTTGATTTATTGGTGGTTATGACACCTGCCATATCAGCAAGCAGCCCGGGTCTATCCTGGCAGCGAATTTTTAAACTTACAAAATATGTCTCGTTTGTATTATCACTGCTCCAGCTCACATCAATCTGTCTCTCCGGGCTCATCTTTAATAAATTTATACAATTTTTTCTGTGAATGGTAACTCCTTCTCCATGGGTAATATACCCATCAATTGGATCACCGGGAAGAGGGTTACAGCATTTTGCAAATTTGACAAGAATATCGTTAAGCCCTTTTACAATAACACCGGTATTATCTCTGTTTTTCTTTTTGCCGGGGAGTAATTTATTAAACAGGGTTTTGCCCTGATCTACAATTTTTCCATGATCTGGTATTGCTTTATTTAAAACCTGTAGAGGGGTGATTTTACCAAATCCAACCTGAGCCAGCAGCTCTTCACTCTTTTCAAATCCAAATTCTCTGGCAATCTCTTTTATTTTGTCAGCTTTATAAGCTTTGCTGAAACTATGGTTTTTTTTGCGGAAAGCCTTATCACACATCTCTTTGCCCAGGGAGATACTGCGTTCTTTTTCCTTGGCATTGAGCCATTGACGGATTTTGGCTTTAGCCTTAACTGACTTTACAATATTTATCCAGTCAGCACTTGGTGACTGAACTTTTGAAGTTATAATTTCAACTCTGTCACCTGTCCTGAGCCTGGTGGACAATGGCACAAGCACATTATTAACTTTAGCACCTTTGCATGAATGCCCAATTTCAGTATGAATTAAGTAGGCAAAATCAATTGGTGTTGCATACTTGGGCAGTGTTCTAATTTCTCCCATGGGCGTAAAAACATAGATTTCCTTGGGGAATAGATCAATCTTAACATTTTCGAGGAATTCATCAGGGTCTTTATACTCTTCCTGATTTTCAACAAGGTTTCTTATCCAGCTGAAAACCTCATTGGTTCCCTTTTCAATGTCCAGACCCTCTTTATAACTCCAGTGTGCTGCCACCCCTGATTCTGCAATTTGATGCATCTCCTTTGTCCGAATCTGGATTTCCACTCTTTCACCGGAAGGACCGATTACAGTTGTATGAATTGATTGGTACATATTGGGCTTGGGGCTGCCAATATAGTCTTTTATTTTATTATTAATGGGTGTCCACAACGCATGAACCATGCCCATCACAGCATAGCATTCAGTAACTGAATCAAGAATTATTCTAAAGGCGATAATATCATAGATTTCTTCAAATTCAAGTTCCTGCTCAGCCATTTTATGATATATACTGTAGGGGTTTTTGAAACGCCCCTCGATATCAGCTTTAAACCCTGTTTTATCAACCTCTTTTTGAAGTTTCTCCCTTACAATCTTAATATAATTCTCTTTTTCCTCTTTTGCCTTGTTTACAAGATTATTTATTTTTGCATACTCCTCGGGAAGAGTATAATAAAATGCAATATCTTCAAGTTCCTGTTTTATCCAGAATATTCCAAGTCTTGCAGCAATGGGAGCATAAATATCAAGGGTTTCCTGGGCAATTGCTTTTTGTTTTTCAGCACTTTTATGATATTTAAGGGTCCTCATGTTATGAACTCTGTCAGTAAGCTTTATAAGGACAACCCTTAGATCATCTGCCATTGCCAGAATCATTTTTCTCAAGCTTTCTGCCTGGTGTGCAACCTTTGTTGAAAAGGTCAATTTTGAAAGTTTTGTAACACCTGCAACAATATGGGCAACATCATGGCCAAACATATTTTCAATATCTTCTGCCGAGGCGTGGGTATCTTCAACAACATCATGGAGCAATGCTGCAGCAACACTTTCAACATCAAGTTTCATATCAGCAACTATGGCTGCAACTTCCAATGGATGGGAAAGGTATGGCTCGCCGGAAAGCCGCATTTGACCGGCATGTACCCGGGCTGAATAAATATATGCTCTGTCAATAATATCGAGTTCAGCATCAGGATTATACTCTGTTATTGTATCAAGTATGTCTGAAATTCTGATCATATACTGTATTGCTAATATGCCTTGGCAAATATAACTCTTCTGCTGCTGGTGCTGTTGCAGCATATACATTTGCCCTGTTCTGTAACACTGTTAAAAGGAATGCATCTGATGGTAACTGAAAGATCTTTTTTTATTCTCTCTTCACACTTGGCAGAACCGCACCAGTGAGCTTTTATAAAGCCGCCATGTATTCCTTTTTCCTCATTGTTAAAAAAACTGTAGAATTTTTTTTGTTCATCAATCTCATGGGTATTCTCTTTTCTGTACTTGACAGCCCTATTATATAAATTGTTTTGCATATCATCAAGAATATCAACTATGCTGTTAATAAACTCTTCTCTTTTAAGTGACTCTTTTTCCGTGGGAGACTTATCCCTTCTACCCATGAAAACCGAATCATTGTCCATGTCTCTTGGACCGATTTCTGCCCTGATGGGGATTCCTTTTTTAATCCACTCCCAGCCCCTTGCTCCACCGATATCTCTGTCATCAATCTCCACGATTATTTTTTTATCAACATATTCCCGACTTGAAATTGCGTCTTTAATACTTTGGCAGTATTCCATTATTTTTCGTTTTTCATCGGGTTTTCTGATGATTGGAATAAGTACAACATGGGAAGGAGCGACTTTGGGCGGCATAATAATCCCATCATCATCAGCATGGGTCATAACCAGACCGCCAATGACTCTTGTGGACATACCCCATGAAGTTGTCCATACAAATTTTTCTTTTTTATCTTCAGCCTGGAATTGAATATTTGAACCTTTTGCAAAATTTTGTCCTAAAAAATGAGAAGTGCCAGCCTGGAGCGCTTTTCTATCCTGCATCATTGCTTCAATACACGTTGTATCAACTGCGCCCGGAAATCTTTCTGATTCGGTTTTATTCCCTTGAATCACAGGCATGGCAAGATAATCCTGAACAAATTTTGTATATATATCAAGCATCATCATGGTTCGTTCCCGAGCTTCTTCCTCGGTTGCATGGGCAGTATGACCCTCCTGCCACAAAAACTCGCTTGTGCGAAGAAACAGGCGTGTTCTCATCTCCCACCTTACAACATTTGCCCATTGATTAAGTAAAAGTGGAAGATCACGATAACTTGAAATCCATTTTGCCATGGATTCACCAATAATGGTTTCTGAAGTAGGGCGTACAATAAGAGGCTCTGCAAGTTTGCCTGCTGGAATCAAACTGCCGTCTTCTGCTTTTTCAAGCTTATGGTGTGTTACAACAGCACACTCTTTGGCAAACCCATCAACATGTTCTGCCTCTTTTTCAAGGTAAGATTTAGGAATAAACAGAGGAAAATATGCATTTTTAACATCTGTTGCCTTAAACATTTCATCAAGTTTAGCTACTATATTTTCCCAGAGAGCATAACCCCAGGGCTTAATCACCATACATCCTCTGACAGCTGAGTGCTCTGCCATATCAGAAGCTTTAATAACCTCCTGGTACCAGGCTGGATAATCATCAGCCCTTGTTGGTGTTATTGCAGTTTTAATCTTCTTCCCCATTTAGTTTCCCCCCAGATTCATTAAGCTCATTTTCAAATTTTTTAATCTCTTCCAACAGGACATTTAAAAGTTTTTTTTCAGAAAATTTCTTTACAACTTTTCCTTTCTTAAACAAAATCCCTGCACCATCTCCACCTGCTATTCCAATATCAGCTTCCTTTGCTTCTCCGGGACCATTTACAACACAGCCCATTATTGCAATCTTAACCGGAATCTTACTCTCAAGTAAAGCTTTTTCAACTTTTTCAGCAATATCAAACAGGTCAATCCTGCATCTTCCGCATGTTGGACAGGAGATTATTTCAGCCCCCCTCTTTCTTATATCAAGTGCTCTTAAAATCTCATATGCTGTCCTGACCTCTTCAATCGGGTCCCTTGTTAAAGAAACCCTTATTGTATCTCCAATACCGTCGGCAAGCAACATTCCAATACCCAATGCTGACTTGGAAATCCCTGCATAAAGCCCGCCTGCCTCAGTAACGCCCACATGGAGAGGAAGATCAGTTTGGAGTGATACCAGCCTGTATGCCTCAACAGTTCTTGAAACGTCCGAGGCTTTAACTGATACCTTTATATCATGAAAATCCATATCCCTAAGCAGTTCAATATTCCGCTGGGCACTTTTTGCAAGGGCAATTGCAGTATTGCCAAGGCTTTCTTCAATATCTTTTTCCAAAGACCCTGAATTAACACCAACTCTAATGGAAACACCATAATCTTTGGCACACTGAACTACTCTTTTCATTCGCACCTTTTTACCGATATTACCCGGGTTGATTCTTAAAGCATCTGCTCCGTTTTCCATTGCAGCAATGGCAAGCTTATAATCAAAGTGAATATCTGCAATAAGTGGTATATTAATCTGTTTTTTAATTTTTTTCACAGCTGATGCTGCATCCATGTCAGGAATTGCCACTCTGATAATTTCACATCCAGCCCCTTCCAATCGTTTAATCTGAGCAACAGTTGTATCAACGGCCTGGGTATAGGTATTTGTCATGGATTGTACTGCAATGGGAGCATTACCTCCAACCTTTACAGATCCAATATTTATCTGCCTTGTTTTTTTTCTATCTTTAACAATGGACATGGCAATAACCTTAAATTATAAATACAATAGCACAAAATAGCTTAATAACTCTTTAATAGCAGAGCTTTAGACAATATTCAATCAATTTTAAGAAAAGAGGGTATCAAGCCAGGCAAGGGAAGAGACAAGATCTTTTTTATTAAACACTTCTAAAGAGACAACACCATGGAATTTCTTTAGAACTTCAAAAGTATCAACAAGTTTGTCCCCGGGTGTTTTATCAAGGGAGACATGGTCCCTGGGAGGAGTTTTTGAAAAATCAACTCCATGCAGATGTATTAAGGGAATTTTATCATGATACTTTTCAAAAATTGACTTGATACTGTATCCATATTTGATAAGGTGTCCAGCATCCACACATACAGAAAGATCATATTTGTCAATGATCGGCTCAACTAATTCAAATGGATAATCAAGGGTTTCCAGCGAGATAATATCAGGTTTTTCCATGGATTGAACAAGCTTGCCCATGGCATCAAAACCTCTTTTATACCAATCTTTATCAATGCCTATGTTTATGCCTTGATATTCAAGATGAAGAGTGTGTGTTGTCACGTCCAGTGGACTGACAAGGTCAAGGACGTTCAGGATTATTTCAACGGCCTGATCTCTTTGGGATTTTGAAACAGCAGTAAGCGAAATATCAACAGGAAGATGAACATTGTATGTCAGCCCAAATTCATCTGCAAGATATTTTAATTCCTGTATCTCTTGAACAGATGGAAGAACTTTTAAAGGCATGCTTTCAAAGATAAGCAATTCAATTTCATCAAAAACAGATCCAAGTTTTTTAACATTGGGAATAATATTATCAGGGTATATAAATGAAGTTGTGCTCAATTTAAAATCAAACAGATTTTTGTTCATTACAGCTTCCATCAACAATAATAGATTTATTCTTTATATCTTAATAACTTTTAAAAATATAGTTTTTTTCAACAATTTGCTTGACATGGTGTAATAATAGAATTACGACTATTGCGTACGGTACCCCAATAATATTTTAATTAAGGAGGTTGCTCATGAAAAGTTTCAAAGATTTTACACCGATTTTAATATCTATCATTTTGACTGTTTTTATTCTGGGATTTGCCAGCGCATCATTTGCAAAAAATTGGAAATCCGGTCACCCTGCCCCTCCGGGTACACCTTTTGATGCTGCCCACTTAAAATTTATTGAACTTGTAAAAGAAAAAACAGGTGGCAAAATCATTATTGATGGATTCCCTGCTGAACAACTTGGACCCTATAGAGATATGTTTTCCAATGTGGTTTTAGGTGTCCAGGAAATGGGTTTTTTACCTGCAAGCCCGGAATTTTCTCCGGAACTTCAAGCAATAACAACACCTTATCTTGCAGATAACTGGGATGAAGCAAGAGAGATTTTCAGCACTGAGGGTTGGATGTTCAAAATGCTTGACCCTGTGTTTGATAAACTTGGTATTAAAATGCTTGGTATTGTACCTTGCGGGTTTGAAGGATTTGCAAATATAAAGGGTCCGGTTCTAGCACCAGAAGATATTACAAAAAAGAATATCAAGGTCAGAACATGGTGTCCTTCTGACAGGTTGATGTTTGAAGAGATAGGTGCCCAGACCGTTGATGTATCTTTTTCAGAATTATTTACATCAATTCAGACCGGTGTTGCCCATGCCCATGACAGTACCCCCCTGATTTCTTATTTTATGTTCAAGGATGTGACAAAATACTACACAGATATTAATCACATATTTGAAACACTTATTATTATGGTCAATAAAAAGAAATACAACAAACTCTCCTTAAAACATCAAAAAGCATTGCAGGAAGCAGCAGATGAAACTGTTGTTTTTGCTGCCAATATTGTCCAGGGAGCAGAAGAGTCAATCTTTAAGAAAATGGAGGAAGAGGGCATAAAGGTTATCCGTTTGACCCAGAAACAACGTGATGCCTGGAAAGCTTATGGAAAGAAAAGCTGGGATAAATTTGAAAAAATCCTGGGCAAGGATGCCATGGATCATATTCGGGCAAACGCAAAGTAGCAAAATTTTTAAACCGGTCAGTCAGGGAGAGGTTCTTTAAGTACCATGCTGACCGGTTTATTTAGATTCAGGGAAGATTTAAATATGGATAACTTCTCAAAAATTGATAAATTCCGACAATTTTTAAGCACAGCTGAGGATATTGGCAGAATCACGACCATCATTGTAATGACAACCCTTGTGTTTATTCAGGTGCTTTTAAGGCTGGCTTTTAAGTGGTCGTCTCCTGCATTGGAAGAGGCTGCAAGATTTATAATGATATGGTCTATTTTTATTGGTGCCATTGTGACAACGAGGGAAAACAGCCACATACGCATGGGTGGCTTGTTTAAAAAAGGTCTGGCAAAAAAATGGTTTGAGCTGCTGTCCACCCTGATTTGCTTTGTCTTTATTCTTTTTTTCACCAAATGGGCCTATGATTTTGCAGTCTATTCCCTTGAAAAGTCAATGCAGTCCATTGTACTGAGATTGCCCTTGATCTATGTTCATGCCTGTTTTTTCATCTGCAGTCTGTTTATCACATTTCATTTTGCCCTTCACCTTTTAGAGCAATTCCTGGATTTAAAAATCCATTATACGGAAAATCAAAAATCATGATTTTTGCAGGATGTATAGCACTTACTATTTTTATGATCATTTCAGGATTTCCAATGTTTGTATCATTTGGAATCGGAAGCCTTTTAATGATCATACTTCTGGAAATGGATCCCATGTTTGTGGTGCCTTGTATTTTCAGCAACTTTAACTCCTTTGTGATGATGGCAATACCATTTTTCATCTTTGCAGGCGGGTTAATGGCAGCTTCAGGAATTTCACAAAAAATTGTTGAGTTTTCCAATGCCATCATGGGACGGTTTAAAGGCGGGCTTGGGATTGTGAGCATTGTATCATGTGCAATTTTTGGTGCAATTTCCGGGTCTTCTTCTGCTGCTGTGGCAAGCATCGGCATGACTATTCTGCCGGAAATGGAAAAGTATGGATATAAACGAAGCTATGCCACAGCTCTTGTTGCCTGCTCAGGACTTCTAGGACAATTAATTCCACCCAGTATCCCAATGATCCTTTTTGGCATGATCACCGGTGCTTCAGTTGCAGCATGTTTTCTTGCCACTGCACTCCCGGGTTTGCTCATAATTTTGCTCTATTTTGTAATAAATTACTTTATGTGCCGCAATAAGAAAGAAATCCGTATTGATAAACCCGTATCAAACAAGGCATATATTATTAATATTGGTCAAGTTACAAAAAAAGCAGGATTTGCTCTTTTAATGCCGGTTTTGATTCTTGGTGGTATTTATGGTGGCTTATATACCCCCACAGAAGCTGGCTGCGTTGCTGTTGTGTATGCACTTTGTGTGGGTGTTTTTCGAAAAACATTGAGCAGACGTTCATTTTTCAAAGCAGCTGAAGAGACAGCCTCCATGGAAGGAGCCATTGCTTTTATCATCTGTTTTATTTTTATAATGAGCCGGATTTTTACCTATGAACGCATTCCCAATGCCATTGCCGATTCTATTTTTAATCTAACCACAAACAGGATATTATTACTTTTACTCATTAACCTCTTTATGATCTTTATGGGAATGATTATGGATGATATAAGTGCGATGCTTCTGGTTACACCTCTATTATATCCTCTTTTTATGAAACTTGGAATAAGTCCGCTTCAAATGGCTGCCATAATTGCTGTAAATCAAGGCAGCGGACAGATGACTCCACCTGTTGCCACCAATCTTTTTGTGGCAGCAAGGGTTTCAGGAATCCCTGTGTCTGATTTTATCTGGGACTGCGTTCCATTTCTGATTTTTGGTTCGCTGCCTGTTCTGTTACTGGTTACATTTGTTCCTGAAGTATCCCTTTTTCTTCCTGAACTGATTTTAGGCAAATAAGCAGATGAGTATAAATTATGTTGAAAAAGGTGCTTCCCGATACGTAGTTGGAGAGATATCTCTGTTTAAGCAGAAAAATGAGATGTTCAAGCGCCCTCTCTGGGAAAAGAAATTTCTCAGCCTTGGGGAAAAATTCTACTATGCCATTGCAGAACCAAAAAACAAACCTGGCTATGAACTTAAGGACCAGGCAGCTGTAAATGCAAGCTGGGAACTGGATAACCTTTGCCACCATGCTGACTGCAAAGGTAACGGGCGCAACCTTTATGCCTGGGACTGGAGTGGTAAATTCTCTTTTCCAAGAGCACCTTCAGGGTTAAAAATTCAGGATACTGACCCTGAAATCGTCACCAGTACCATCAAAAAAGCTGCAACCTTGTTTGGTGCTTCACTTATCGGTGTTTCTGAACTTGACAGACGTTGGTTGTATGCTTCCTCCTATTTTGT
>Ga0256845_1001339_pt1 | contig 20007 bp, 16 predicted proteins | sample RiftiametaG_FD_189101 | JGI IMG/M metagenome (GOLD analysis project Ga0256845, IMG submission 189101) | Tube worm associated microbial communities from hydrothermal vent at the East Pacific Rise, Pacific Ocean - Riftia | ecosystem: Host-associated > Annelida > Integument > Unclassified ...
CTGAATGGAATCAACATTCAAACGCTGCGCTTTTTGTTGTGTGTAGTCCAGCATTGTTTGTGAAATATCAACACCGATAACCTGACGGCATCGTTGTGCAATCGGCACCGTATATAATCCTGTTCCACAGCCGAAATCAATAACGGTTGATGTCTCATTTAATCCGGTCGCGGAAAATAGAAAATCAAGTTCACCCGGGATATCACGCATTGTCTGCATGAATTCATCATACTTAAAAACTTCTTCCGGTTTTGAATAATCCGTTCCGACTGCATCAAACTCATTATACTGCCATATATATGGTGCTTTCATTTATTGCTCCAATTAGATCATACTATATTATATTAATATAAGTTAGTTTTAGTATATTGCTCTTATAGCATGTTAAAAAACAACACTATTTTTATATTCTTTTTATGGAAATTACTGTACATATGTCATATTGTCAAATGTTTTTTTTACTTTTTTTTCGCGGCACAGCAGACATACGCAGTGATTATCATGTATAATAATAAAACTTTTTTTACGTATGCTTCTATGCAGTAACGAAAAAAGCACCCGGCATTTATATACAAATAGGAACGTGTTATTTTTGAATAAATAATTCTTTCCGTAAAACGCCATATTCCGTAAAACTTGACTGCACAGAAAATAAAATAGATAAACTGACGCTTAATGCAGTAGCGGTAAAAATTGCCAGCATGATAACAATTTGGTATTTAATAGCAATAATCGGTGTGATGCCGCCAATTATTTGTCCGGTCATCATTCCCGGAAGAAAAACAATTCCCATCGTTGCCATTGTTGCCATTGTCGGCTTTAAGGCTTCAATAATACTTTCCTTAAAATACGACCCGAGAAGTTCAAATGCTGATGCACCATTCGCAAGATGAAAAAAGTAACGATTTTCATTCCGGTAAATACTTGAATAAAACCGACGAATGCCAATAATACTCCCCTTTAATGAGTTTCCGAGCAGCATCCCGCCTAAGACGATTAAAAATTGCGGGGCAAGAATATCGTTAAGCTGAATAACAAAGGTATTAACGAATAGAATAACACTGCCGTTCGCAATAAAAAACGAAATAAACACAGGAATAAAAAAACCGCTGAGTTTTAAATTACTGCTATTAATTACCGACAACGATGCAAAAAGAATCATTATTAAAAACCAGCCGACCGTGAGAAAAACATTATTGACTGAAAATATATATTTTAAAAATATACCAATAAGCAGCAATTGAATAATCATGCGAATAATTGCAATGATAAGCTGCTTTCCGATAGGAATTTTGAAAAGAATTATTATCAATGCCGGGATACTCAGCATTAACGCACAGACACCAAGTGAAAGATATGAAATATCAGGGGTTTGCATAGTTATTACCTCACAAATCAACAACACGAATGTTTTTCATTCTCAGCCACTGACGATCATGCGAGACAATAATTGCCGTCCATGGACCGTTTATAATATACCGTATAACTTCTTTTTTCAGTGATCGATCAAGCGCCGAGGTAATTTCATCCAACAGCAGCAATGAACGACGACGCAATAAAACGATAATCAATGCAATACGCTGCCGTTCACCGCCGGACAGCGAATTAATGGTACTTTTTAAAATGCTGCGCGGAAGCTGAAAGGTTTTCAGTAAGCGGAAAAGATCTTTTTCATGATTCAATATCTGACGATTCGCCTTATAGTTCATAATACTATTAACTATTTCAGCAACGGTTCCTTCACCAAGATCACAATCCTGACTGACATATCCTGTTTCATTTCTCAATGCCTGCACGGTTGATGCATTAAGCGGGGCATTATTCCAGCGCACCATGCCTTTCGATGGCGGTATAAATCCAAGTATTAATTTCAGTATTGATGATTTCCCGCCGCCGGATTTACCGAATAATAATATTTTTTCACCTTCGGCAACTGTAAGGTTAAACTTTTTTATTATTGTTTTTTTCTCATACCGAACGTGTATATTGGTCAGTGATAAATACGACATATATTCTCCTTAAAATACATTCCGCATAACTATAATACTGCACCGTGTATCCGTTATGACCGACGACAAACATAGATTGCCATCATTTCGGATGAATCGGTTTTACAGTGCTCAATTGTGTAGCCGCATTCAGTAAACAACAGATCCAGTATTTTCGTTGTTACTGAAAACTCATCGCGAATATGCCGGATAACACCTTCTTGACGTTTCGCAAACCGGCTGTCATTAATCCATTGAGTAAATTTATCAGCATACTCATCAAGATTAAATGAAAACACAACATCATGTAAATAAAAATATCCGCCCGGTTTCAGCATATGATATAAACGGCGAAGTGCAATAGCTTTCCAAAAATCAGATAAATGATGAAATGCTAAACTGCTGACAATACAATCAACCGGTTCATCAGTATGAATATACGTTAAAAACCCGCCGCGGCAAAGCTGAATGGAATCAACATTCAAACGCTGCGCTTTTTGTTGTGTGTAGTCCAGCATTGTTTGTGAAATATCAACACCGATAACCTGACGGCATCGTTGTGCAATCGGCACCGTATATAATCCTGTTCCACAGCCGAAATCAATAACGGTTGATGTCTCATTTAATCCGGTCGCGGAAAATAGAAAATCAAGTTCACCCGGGATATCACGCATTGTCTGCATGAATTCATCATACTTAAAAACTTCTTCCGGTTTTGAATAATCCGTTCCGACTGCATCAAACTCATTATACTGCCATATATATGGTGCTTTCATTTATTGCTCCAATTAGATCATACTATATTAATATAAGTTAGTTTTAGTATATTGCTCTTATAGCATGTTAAAAAACAACACTATTTTTATATTCTTTTTTATGTTTTTATTCAACTGAATAATAACCCGGCATTACAAATTATTGTATTAATACACGAATAATACATTAATTCTATAAATACTGCCGCTATCCCATATTGCTGAACGTATAAATACTATACCGTCAATCACACTGATAAGCGTTGAGAAGAATAATGACTGCAATGCTACTCCCACTGATATACATATAAACGTATAAATACTATACCGTTAATCACACTGATAAACGTTGAGAAGAAAAATAACTGCAATGCTACTCCCACTAATATACATATAAACGTATAAATACTATACCGTCAATCACACTGATAAACGTTGAGAAGAAAAATAACTGCAATGCTACTCCCTCTGATATACATATAAACGTATAAATACTATACCGTCAATCACACTGATAAACGTTGAGAAGAAAAATAACTGCAATGCTACTCCCACTGATATAAACGATCTAAAGCAGTGCAGTGTCCCTGAATACAAAGGTAGTGCGGAAAGAATAATTTAAAAACAGCGTAATACGTATGAAAAATCACTTAACGGCAAGTTTGACAATACGATATTGCGAATTCTTACCGGCAGTATCAGCCATTGTGATTTTTACATAATATATTCCTGAGGAAAGTGTTTCGCCATCATTATTAACACATTTCCATTCGCTCCAATTTCCGTTGGACACTGATATGTTTTTTCCGGCATTATCATAAACTAATTCTCCATGTGCATTATATACCGCAATGCTGAAGCACTTCGGCATTTTTGTACAATATACCCGTTGTCCTGATCGTACAGGATTTGCAATGCAGAATGTTTCAATACTGCCGATGCCGGCTTTTGTTGTTGAACCGGGTTGCGGCGGATTATTTGATACGATAACAGTACTATTGATAATGGTCATGTTCGCATAATAATCAAATGCTCTGACATAAATTGTATGCGCTCCATCACTGACCGTACTGGTATTCCATCCGGGGGATGCGGCCCAGCAGCCTGTTTCCGTTTGAGTCATTCCTATCCACGGTCCATCTGTTCGGTCTATTTGATAATGTACCGAGGAAACGATATCACCGTTTGTATTTGTTACCCGTATAGCCGCTGTACCCGACACTGTACCGGATGGCACGGTAATCGTTATGACGGGACCGGCTGTATCGCGGGGTATAAACTCAAAATCATCTAACTCAATCCATCCTGCATCATTCGTATTAATGATAAATTCTAACCCCTTGCATGTTTGTAAAGCCGCCTGTATATTCGTTGTCGGCGGAGGCCAGTTCGGCATTAAATTACTCCATGAATATGTATAGGTGGTCCAATTGGCAGTCGGAGCAATATCCGGAGTGCGAAAATAATTCCAATCCGTAATCAATGGTGTTGTAAACTGTAAAAAGACACTTTCGTTGGTACTTGCCCTGCGCATTTTAAAGCGCACCCCTGAATATTCATCATAAAAATTGTGAACGGAATCAAAATCACACCCGACGGCTCCCCCCCAATTATCATTGTTGTTAAAATCGTATTCAAAACGAAACGCTGCATCGCTGCCGTTGGCACCGGGCTGCGCCCATGAAGAATTAGTACTATTGACAACATTGGTGTTAGCGGATGCATACCAATATCCTTCCCATATCAGCGAAAGTTCATTTGTATCCTCGAAATTATCAAACAATGTCTGATTAGGAATGAGTGCCGGTTTCGGTGCACTGTTATTTGTCAATACGCTTTTAAAAAACTTTCCTGATACCGTTTCCGCATACATCCAATTTGAAATTAAGGTTGGCTGCCATGTCGGGTGCAGGCACCAAACAGTCCAGGAAATATTACTCGCCGTGCAATAGTCGATAATATGACGTCCGTAATTCGTTGTACCGCGTGCCGGTTCAAACCCACCATCATACGGTTCAAATCCAAACTCGGTAACAAAAACAGGATATTGTGCCTTCACATGCCCCCACTTCGTTTCCCATTTTTCTTCCCACGGTGACCACGGTTCATTAGTGGCATTTTCAGGATATGGATGCGAAGCATAAGCAATACCGCTATTCGTAACCGGGTTTGATAATACCTCAGTTAAGTCATATGCCCAGTCCAATCCGGCAACAATGGGAATAGTATTGGTATTATATACCCGTATATTGGTAATAATTTCCTGTAATACGATCCGCCATTGATCCCAGGTTACCGGCACCCCTCCCATATCCGCAGGCTCATTCATTATTTCAAAAAATGCAACTGCCGGCTCATTAGCATAGCGCTGCGCCATTTCCCGCCAAAATATTATAGTCTCTTCCTTTGTGCATTCATTTACATGTTCCGGATCTTCATTCGTATCAAATTCTAGGTTTATCAAATCACCAATAGGATGCCAATCAATGATAACATACATTCCCCATTTTTTTGCCCATTCAACCGACTGATCAAGCAGTTGTGCATAATTGGTTTCACCATAATTATGGCGATAACCGGGCAGTACCGGGATACGAACAATATTTGCTCCCCAGTGTGCGGCCATTTGAAAAAGCTCTTCACTCCAATGCTGATTGTCATAAATATAAATATACGGATCAGCAAACGCAAGACCGGTCAGCATGACCGGTTCATTTAAACAATCAACTATTTGGTTGCCTTCGACATGAAGAAAACAATTACTCGGGTTGATTGCATAGACTGATATAGTCATTATTAATAGAACAATAATCGGGAAAAATATCTTCATTTTACATACCCCCATATATAAAATTTTAATATTTATGGAAAATACCATTATTTAATGATAGCATAAATATATATTTTTGTCAATAATACAACGATTATGAGAATAGTATACTATTGCTGCTGTTATTTTCTCGCTACTTTTTCTTTACAGATACCGTTACTATAACCGCAAGCGCATCCCTTCCTGTGCCATAGCAATTTGAGGTTGTTTTTCTTGTGGTATACCTAATGCTTCCGCCATGCGAACTGATAATTCTTTTGTATAGCGTAAATGTTTTGATAAAAAGTATTCATCATGCTCGGGATCATGATGAGTAAGAATAAGCGTTTTTGCGCGCGCCTTTAAAGCAACTTCAACTGCCTGATCATACGTACTGTGCCCATATCGTTGTTTCGGGAATGTCGGATCAGCATACTCTTCATTATTGTATTGTGCATCGTGAATAAGAACGCTCGTGTCTTTTGCAAAACGAATAAGACGCTGGTCACCGCCGCTAAGCCCTTCCGTATCAGTTGCAAAAACAACGGTCTTTCCGGTTTTATGTTCAATAATTTTATAAATAAATGAGCCGTTTTTCGGATGTGTTAAGTTTTCAAGAATATTTATACGAATAGCTTCTTTATGCAGTTTCGGATCATGAAAATCAGCAATAACATGAACCGGCAGCAGTTCACCATTCTTCGTGGTAAACTCTTTTTTCATATTTTTCCAATTGTCATAAAACACTTCTTTAAAATCATCATCAGTTTCAATATCAAGTAATCGAATTGACGCACGGTTGTTCAATTCACCAATAGTTTTATGCGACATAGTATCCTTTAATTCATACGGAAAAAACGGCGAATCCATCTCATTCGATATTGCTTCCTGAAGGGTAATCCCGAGAATAACCGGTGAATACATCCAAAGATGTGCATTTGGATTAAACAGCGGAATAAAAAAAGGCAGCCCTTGATTATGATCATGATGTAAATGTGTAAATAATATTAAAAATGATTTTCGTGCAGCATGTTTTTTCCCTAATTCGCGAATACCGGTGCCGGCATCAAAAATAACCATATGACGTTCACTTTCAATTGACATACAGGTTGTATTGCCGCCATATAATAATGGGGTTTCTTTTTGATTTCTGACAAATGTTCTGATTGTACTATCATCGTGTAAGTCATCCGGTGTAACCCGCCGCAGTAAATCCTGCAGCCGTTTGTAAAAGTTTTGCCTGCTCATTGGACTCGGAACCGAACCACGCACTCCCCAAAATGTAACTTCCATGTATCCTCCTTACGCACCTTACGCAGCACACAGAGGTGCCTGTATGAGCGTAACGGCTCTTCTTCGTTACCGCATAGTATAAGAATGGGTCAAAGCAAATCACTTTGCAAGTAATTTTTTAATACAGAGGTCTATTTTATTTCTACCGTCCGCTCGTATATAACATATCATAGCTTGAGTAAACAGATTGCGAAATCTATAAATGTTACAATCGATACAGGCTGCACCAATCACAGGACTATCAGACACCGGATGAATGGTATCATCAAAACTAAGATGCAAAGCAGTAAAACGAAGATTAAACCTTAAAATAGTGGTCTTAACATATTGTGCCATTATACCATGTTACTTTTTTGATCGTGCTTATTGCTATTATTATCAGCATTGCGGCGGGCAGGATTCAATTGATATTAAATTGATATTAATAAAAAAAAGCTCGGCATTAACCGAGCTTTATGTGTCATTGTGAAATCAGAACTATTAGAACCGTCCGCCGCGTCGCGGTCTGTCTTCTTTCGGACGGGCTTCGTTCACTTTCAATTCTCGTCCACCTACTTCTTTGCCGTTCAATTCATCAATGGCTTTTTTTGCTGCATCAGCATCATCCATTTCAACAAAACCAAAACCTTTCGAGCGACCTGAATTACGATCACTGATAACACGTGCTGAAGCAACTTCACCAAACGGTTCGAACATTTCAGCTAATTCCGGGTCTCCAACTGAATAGGAGAGATTCCCTACATAGATGTTCATAAAAACTCCTGAAACTGTAAATTACTCTCATTGTTAATTATCAAGTAATGTATCATACCTCATGGTATGCCACGGGATCACTATTGAAATGATACCACACAATGCTCGGTAGGACAAAAGCAGGTGAACGGCTGATGAAATACGTACTTACCAATAACAAAAATCAAAAAGAGCATATTAAAGGACATCCTGTATCGCAGGTAGTGTACCTTTTGTAAAAAAGTATACCATATACCAATCTTTGTCCAGCATTTTTTTATATTTATTATACAACAATAATGCCGGCTCCCTCCATAAAAACAACACCGCGCTGCCTCGACTATACCGCCGTAAATGAGCCCCCCTCCCCCTCGTGATATTCACTAAATACATATTTCCGGAAAGATCAAATACCTCGTCGTTTAGATTGTAGCGCACCGGTAAACACTTTGTGTTATATATTCGTTGTTTATAATCAACTTATGCTATTCCATATAAAACGGTTATATATTGACAATTTATAGTATACACTGTTATAAAATTAATATATTATAACATTTTATAGATACATTATACGTATTGGTAATTATGATTGAGATACATGCAATTCAATAATGTTATGTATACGTTATATTATAGTATGATAAATGTTAAAGCTGAATAAGGAGTTATACCATGAAGACAGAATCACCACATACATGGGTAATTAATACACCGCGCTATGATTCAGATATACTGTATCCTGAGCATAAAATATCTCCATGGGTCGGGCATCGGAATTTTGGCTATGATCTTATTACGTATTTAAAACCCGCCACCGTCGTTGAATTAGGAACTCATTACGGAACATCATTCTTCAGTTTTTGCCAAGCCGCAAAAGACAATAATTTAAATTGTGCACTTTTTAGTGTTGATACATGGGTTGGCGATAAACATGCAGGGGAATATGATGAAAGTGTTTATGAATTAGTAACCAAAACAGTGAAAACATATTTTCCTGAACAAAATATTACATTATTACGAAAATTGTTTTCCGAAGCGCTTGAGGATTTTGACGATAACTCAATTGATGTTATTCATATTGACGGGTACCATACGTACGAAGCCGTTTCTAATGATTTTAATACATGGCTCCCAAAATTAAAACCGGAAGGTATCATTTTATTCCATGATACTTCACAAGAAACCGGATATGGCAGTCATGCCTTTTGGACTGAGATAACAAAGAAGTATCAGCATTGGTTTGAGTTTAGTCATAGCTGGGGGCTTGGTGTACTGTTTCCAAAAGGGGATACCATATATCAAAAATTATTACATGAAAACATGCATGATAAAATTAAATATTATGAAGCTCAAGGAAGATATGAATATTCAAACGAACAACTTGCCCATGCGAAAGAAACAATAGCAGAACAAAATGAAACAATAGCAGAACAAAATAATCGGTTAGAAGTTTATGAAAACTCCCGTTTATTTAAAATAATTTCTTTCGTATATAGACTTAAAAAAAAGCTTACGCCGAAACGGAAAAAATAGCTACTATCAGCTGCCTACTCGAAAAAAGATAAAAAAGGATGCCGTTGCAATACTGACCGACAGATTGCAGGACATCCTTTATTCCATTTATTCAATACATTTAATATATATGCACCATTAACGTGTGCGCAAAACACTCTTTCCGGCATATACCGCTGCTTTACCGAGCTCTTCTTCAATCCGAATAAGGCGATTATATTTTGCAATACGATCGGTACGGCTCATTGAACCGGTTTTAATTTGTCCGGTATTGAGTGCAACCGCAAGATCAGCAATAGTCGTGTCTTCACTCTCACCGGATCGATGTGATACAACGGCAGTATACCCGGCTTTATGTGCCATTTCAATAGCTTCCATTGTTTCGGTTACGGTGCCGATTTGATTCAGCTTGATAAGAATTGAATTTGCCGTTCCGGTAGTGATTCCTTTTTTAAGAAAATCAGTATTCGTAACAAATAAATCATCCCCGACAATTTGAATTGTACTGCCAAGTTCTTTTGTCATGAGTCGGAAACCGTCCCAGTCATTTTCATCCATACCATCTTCAATAGAGGCAATGGGGTATTTTTCACATAATTCTTTATAAAAAGCGACCATTTCTTCTGATGTTTTTTCTTCACCGGTTGATTTTTTAAAGACATACTTTCCTTTCGAAGAATCAAAGAATTCCGATGCAGCAGCATCAAGTGCTAACGTAACTTGTTCCCCCGGTTTATACCCGGCTTTTTGAATAGCTTCGACAATAGTATCCAATGCTTCTTCCTGTGATTTCAAAGTCGGTGCAAATCCGCCTTCATCACCAACCGCAGTATTATACCCTTTTGTTTTCAGAATGCTTTTCAGGCTATGGAATATTTCAGAAACCCAGCGCAGTCCTTCGGTCAAAGTCGGTGCACCAATCGGCTGAACCATAAACTCCTGAATGTCAATCGGCGCATCGGAATGTGCCCCGCCGTTCATAATATTTGCCATGGGAACCGGCAATATTTTTGCATTGGTTCCGCCTAAATAGCGATACAACGGTAATGAACGTTCATCAGCGGCAGCTTTTGCAACGGCAATGGAAACACCGAGAATTGCATTTGCGCCAAGTTTGCTTTTTGTTTTTGTACCGTCGATTTCACGCATAACAGTATCAATAAGAACCTGATCGGAAGCATCCATACCTGCAAGCTTCGGACCAATAATTTCATTGACATTTTTAACTGCTTTCTGTACTCCTTTACCAAGATAGCGGTTTTTATCGCCATCACGCAGTTCTAATGCTTCGTGCTCTCCGGTTGATGCACCTGATGGTACAATTGCACGTCCGAGTGAAATTTCACTATACACATCTACTTCAATGGTCGGATTGCCGCGGCTATCGATAACTTCGCGGGCTTTAATTTCAATTATTGATGACATTAAAAACTCCTTATATATAATTTAATTTTGACACACGCTCGCGTGTACAATAGCCGATTCATATCACAGGGTCAAGCCATTTCCTAATACCGCACAGGAAAACTCTATCCCTAAAATTGAAGAGAAGCGCATATCATATGAAAGAGCAGAATAACAGAGAATTACATCGTATTGATAATATATGAAAAATAGTGATCTTGTCGTATTGTATCATTATCGTTTGTGTATTATCAATATTGACGTAATAGTATGTATATGTAATAGTATGATACATATTATACGTAATCAGTGTTGATGATACTTTATTATGAAAAACAATAACCGCAAAATAACTATTAATAATACCCTTTCAATAATTACAAGTATTATTAATCGAATACAAAAAAACAATTACAAAAGCTATGATCCGATGGATGTTTTAGGGACACCATTATTTTTATATCTTCGGTCCCGAAAAAATGATATTATTAGTACCGTCGGATCAAAAATAGAACCGAAAAACAAAACAAAAATATTTTTTCGTAAAATACTCGCACCGCTGTATCAATCAAAATTATTTATTAATACCGTACGTACATTTTTATGTGTTAAAAAACAACAAATACCGAAAACATTCGGACTACTTGCTCAGGGATATTTATCATTATATCGTAGCACCCATAATAAAATATGGAAGCGGCATGCTCTTGATATGCTCACATGGCTTGAACAGCATCCCAGCAAGAAATATAATACCTATGCATGGGGGATTCCATATCCATGGCAAGTGTATAAAAACCTTTGTATCCCTGCATATGAACCCGAATCAACAATGACTGCTGTATGCGGATTAGCATTTATTGAAGCATATGAAATGTTTAAAATTAAAAAGTATCTCACTATTGCCTGTCACTGTTGTGAATATTTCATACATCATCTGAACATTGACAACAAAGATGATGAATTATGTTTTAGTTATACTGCTGCTGATACTCGTCATGTGATAAATGTTAATTATCATTGCGGGGCATTACTGTACCGAACTGCATTAGCTTCCGGCAACACGGTATATAAAAAATATGCGGATAAAGCATTTAATTATTCAAATCGCTGTATGAATAGAAACGGATCATGGTATTACGGAAAAGCAAAAAATGAAAAATATGTTGATAATTATCATACCGGTGATAACCTTGAATATCTCATTGTCTCAAAACAACGTCGGAAATATAATGCACTTATTCATAAAGGTCAAAAATATTATCTTAATACTTTTTTTAATAGCGCCGGGTTCCCACGCTATACGAGTACTTCAAAATATCCCGGGGATATTCATTCATCAGCACAATCACTCATTACACTTAGTCTATTATCAAAATATTGTAACAATTCCGTAACAGCAAACCAGCATAGTGAACTATATGCAGACATGGCCTTTGCTGTACTTGAATGGACTAAAAAAGTATTATTTAATAAAAAAGATCGTTTTTATTATCGTATATACGATACCGGTGCTATTGATAAAAATTCATATTTTGCGTGGGGTGATGCATATATGGTTAAAGGCTTAGCATATTATATTGAAATGCTCACCAATTTACGTTCATGAAACATTTATTCGTTTATAAAACTCATCGTGAATGATACTGAACATTTCTTTTATTCGATGATGATACGTATAATACTGTAATGCTTTTTTTTGTGCATTATTTTTAATATTTTCTCTTTCATTATCATTATTTAAATAATATCGTACTTTATTACGTAACTCCGAATAATCATTATATACAACTACTTCTTCATCAATAGTAAAGGCGGTATTCAATCCTTCTGTATTATTCGTTATTTGAAAAGCCCCCATACCGGCTAATTCAAAGTGACGCATATTCATACTTTTATTGGTAACACTAAGATTAATACATATTTTCGATTTTTGACAAATTGCCGTATAATCAGAACCAAACACTCGTTCCGGATGATAATGTCTCCATATTTTATTGCCGACAATATACTTTTTCCATCGTGGTCCCCAAATATGCAAATCAAAACAAGTAAGCTGTTTTAATACTCTATGCCGTAATGCATTGTATGTCCCGATAAATGTTACATCATATAAATATTTTTTGGTATTGTTTTTATTCGTATTTTCAGGGTTAAATGCAAATGAAACATATTTGACGGTCTGCGTTCCTAATTTTTTATATCGCTCAATCATACTCATTGAATTGGTTAATACGATATCATATGATCCTGCAACATATTTACTGACAAAAGGATACATAAACGGATCATCAGTATTTCTTAATACAAATAGTGCATTTGTCTTATTTTTTAGTTTTGTTATAGTGTGTGGAAAAATATTTTCCCCTTTCATAACAAAAACAACATCAGGATTAACACGAATAACGGTATTATAAAACGCCTTATTTCGTTCAGGTAACAATGTATTAAAAAGAAAACTATTGTTTGTTATAAGAGAAAACTTTTTTCTGAAATAACTATCACCTTCTCTCATGTTAATATGTTCCACATGTGCTCCGGTAACGGCATGTATTTCACGTATAAATACTTCACTCATCCAATGGGTTTTAGGAAAACTATTTGCTAATAGTATTGTCTTTATTTTTCTCATTATTTGATTCCTGTGTTTAGTAGTATCCTTGAATGTCTAATTCAGGGGTTCTCGGATCATCAATAAAAAATTGTTTATACCATATTTGAAAGCCTATAATATTCCATAAATAATAATAATGCCACTCAAGGTTTTTACTTGGCGGAGTATTAATAATTGCATGTAAATACTGATAATTAAAGATGCCTTGTTTTTTAATTTTCTCTTCTGTCAGTATCTGCACTGCGATTGCACGAATATCTTTTTCAAATTGAAGTTTCGCATCAAATCCAAAACCCTGCTTTTTTTTCATAAGTATTTTTTCCGGTAACACACGTTGCAGCAGCTTTTTAAATAAATATTTTGTTGTATTATTTTTTATTTTTAAATCTGCCGGTAACCGAAGAGAAAACTCAACTATTTTTTTGTCTAATAAGGGAACCCGTGATTCAAGAGAGTTTGCCATACTCATTTTATCTTCAACAAGTAATTGGTCATTCACCATTTTATTTTTAATCTCACACAGCATAACTTGATTTAAATATGATGCATGTGTTGAGAAACAATCTTTTATATATGTATGTGCTGAATACTGTTTTTGCTGTTGTGCATACGCATCACTATAAATCATTCGATACATGCCGGAATCATGGTCCCATACATTACGTAATATACAATAAAATAACTCACTGTTTCCGATTGATAATAGTAATTGCAGTGCACGACGCGGGAAATCATATTTTAAATTTCCTATTGCATTTTCAATTATAAAAATCAATCTACGCGGGATTTCACCGGCAATCGTTTGTGCCCATTGCGGAATAACAGCATGGAACGGTTGTATTTTTGAAGCATATTTATAATTATTGTACCCTCCGAATAATTCATCACCACCCATTCCTGACAGTGCCATTTTAATATTCCGACGCGCAAATTTCGATACTAAATAATTCTGAATTATATTAACTTTTGGTGTATCAGCATGCCAAATGGTTTTCGGCAGATTCTTTGCAATATCAACATTTTGATTAACATAAAAATGGCGTGAGTTGCAATACTGTGCAATTATTTTTGCGTCGGTTATTTCATCACGCCCCGGCTCATTAAATCCAAGTGTAAATGAATCTATTGATTTTCCTAATACTTTTGTTACATATGCAAGGAGAGCTGATGAATCAACACCGCCTGATAAAAATAGACCAAAAGGGACATCTGACATCATTCGTTTTGATACAGCATCTTTTAAAAGTTCGTGTAATTCTTCGATATATTCTTCTTCTCGTTTTCTTTTTTCCTTTTTTAAGGCCGGAGTATAATACGGCACAGTAACAATATCGTTCTTTGTATAAACAAGATAATGACCCGGCAATATTTTTTTTATACCTTTAAAAAGAGTATCTTCACCAAGAACAAAACGGAAATTCAGAAAGCACTGTAATGCCCGATTATTAATACCTTTCCGGTATCTACTATCCAACAGCACTGCTTTCGTTTCTGATGCAAACGTTAATTTGCCGTGTGAAAAATAGTAATAAAGCGGTTTGATGCCGAACATATCGCGTATAAGAAAAAGCTTATTGCTATATAAATCAAGCAGCGCAATAGAAAACATCCCATCAAGCATATGGATAAAATCAATACCATATTGTTCATAAAGATGAGGGATTACTTCACAATCAGAATTAGTAGTAAAAACATGCCCTTGTTTTATTAATGATTCCCGTAATGCAATATAATTGTATATTTCACCATTACACACCGCTATGATTTTTTTTCTTTCATCATACATTGGTTGTGTTCCGGTTGACAAATCAATTATAGAAAGTCGTGCTTGTGCTATTGAAAAATGTGTCGTACTGAAACTTCCGGTTTCATCCGGTCCGCGATGCTTCATGATTTTCAGCATATCAGTGATTAATGATGTATTACTAAATCCGGCCGTTCCGGCTATTCCGCACATTCTTCTACCAACCTTGTATAAAGAGTATTATATATATCGGACAATTTTTTCCACTCATATTTTTCAAGAACACGATTGTATGATGCACTGCTCATTTTTTTTCTCATTTTTTTGTTTTTAACAAGTTGAACAATATGCTTTGCGAGTATTGTATCATTGTATTTTGGAAATACAAATCCACATTGACTGGTAATAATATCAGTAATTCCACCGGTTTTTGCGCCAATGACCGGGCATTTTTGCGACATAGCTTCTATAAGCACCGTGCCAAATCCTTCTTGTACAGATGGAACAATTAAGCATTGTGCCGCTGACATATATTTTTTTACCTCAGTATTTTTTAATGCCCCAAGAAATACTATTCTATCATCAATCCCTAATTTTTTGCTTTCTTTTTCTATAACCACCCGTAACGGACCGAAACCGATTATAAATAAATATAATTGTGGTACTTGCTTAAATGCTTTTGCTATTCCGGGTAAAAACGCAGGGGATATTTTCTCGGGTGCTAAACGTCCGACATACAAAATATACTTTTTAGCATCAGTATTGATGTTATCATTATTATATTTTTGTACTGTTATTCCATTAGGAATTATTGATATTTTTCTTTTTGGAATACCAAACGAACATAATGTTTTTTGTAAATCTGTACTTGTTACGGTAATATAATCAGCTTGCAGTAATACTCGTGTTGTAATATTTCGTAATAATGGAATGTTTTTTACCATATTAATATCTGAACCGCGCGGAGAAATAATAACCGGAATGTTATGTGCCTTTTTACACTGTAATGCAACCCACCCTGATAAGGTCCAATGTGCATGAAGCACATCACACTGTTTCGATATTTCCTTTGCTTTTTTAACAAATGATAAAAAAAAGAATGGCAATTGAATCCATGCTAATGGATTACGCATTAAATTTTTTGGTATGCCATAGCCATATGCGACTGTCATCCATGATTTCGGCCAAAAATAATTAAATCGCTCGGTTTGGATGCCTCCGACTTTCCCGGAAGCAGCACTATCAGCACTGCCGGGAGCTATGACTACAATAGTGTGATACTGTTGCATCGTCATTGCAAGATCATAAACACTTTTATTATATGTGTCATTTTTCTTTATTGGGAACGTTGTTGTTAAATAGCATACTTTCATATTATATTTTCTTTATTGCGTTTAAATAGTATCATTGATACGTGTATCGTATCATATAATCTGTTCTCGTAAATGAGAATATCTTCCTATAATACTATAAGATAATATACTGTTACTATACACTGTTTTTAATACAACTGCTTATACAAGAGGCAGCATTTCCATTCCAGCCATATGGAATATATGGTATATTGTTCTTTCTATTTAATATTTTCCGTATAGTATATATAATCGTTTTACTATCAGTACCGACTATAGTGTTTGTCCCTTTATAAATCGTAATAGGACGTTCGGTATTATTTCGTATTGTAAGGCAGGGAATACCCAGAAGCGTGCTTTCTTCCTGAACACCGCCGGAATCGGTTATTACCATTGCAGAATCAAGTATCAAACTAATAAAGTCTGTATAGTTAACAGGAGGTATTGGTTTAAATACCATTGATGGTTGAATATATGCTTCGAGATGAAAATGAGTAATATTGTGTCTTGTGCGCGGATGAATTGGTACACATACCGGAAGTATTTTCGTTATATAGTGTATTGCGATTAATAACTTTTCCAATGCTTTTTTCGAATCTACATTAGATTGTCGATGAAATGTACATACAATATATTTTCCGGGAAATAAACTATGTTTCCGGCAATACTGTTTTTTCTGCGCCGAACGACGAATACGAAAAAGTGTATCAGCACCGGTATTCCCGCAAAAGTGTATTCGTGCACTATCAATACCTTCTATTTGTAAATTGTCATATGCATCCATACTTGGAACGAACAGCATTTCAGAAAGATGATCAGTTATTATACGATTCTTCTCCTCAGGCATCGAATAATCATGAGAACGAAGACCTGATTCAATATGAGCAACCGGAATATTTTTCTTTACGGCAGCAAGTGCCGCCGCTACTGTTGTATTAACATCACCCAGTACAATAACCATACGTGGATTATATTTATCAATAATTGCTGTGCACCATTGCATAATATCTGTTGTTTGTTGTTCTGCCGTTTGTTTTATATACGGACGATACTCATCAGGCAGCGGGATATTAAGTTCTTCAAAGAGTCCATCCGTCATCGTTGCGTGCTGCTGCCCGGTATGAACTAAAAATGGCTGTAATGATGATTCTTTCTGCAAGGCATGATATACTGATGCCATTTTAATAATATCCGGTCTGGTACCGGTAATGAGAAGAAGACGCTTTCTGTGTTTTGATGCACTATCAGAATGATTCATCATCAGTATGTACGACCGTAAAACCTGCTGATTGCCATGCTATCATACCGCCTTCAACAACAAATACTTTATTAAAATCATGTGCGGCAAGAATACGCTGTGCCTGAACACTTTTACTGCCGGTGCGATCAATTAAATATATCGGAACTGCATGGTACTCATGTAATTCGGTATACCGTATTGTAAGCTCATCAAGCGGTATATTGCGGGCACTTTTAATATGCCCGATTATTGAATATTTAAAATCTTCCGCAGTCCGAACATCCAATATTAACAACTCTTCTTTACGGGATATATATTCAAAAAGATCATCAACCGTTACCGGACCCATAGTATAGGTATCATTTATTTTTTTATCTTCACCCTTTTCTTTAATAGTAACAACATCAAGTGTTTTACTGCATTTCCCAGCTATAGATATAATACTTATTATGATTAAAAATAATACGAGTATACGTCGGATATTCATACGTAATTTCCTTTGAAAAACACGGATAACAATGATAGACTGTTTCAGCAACGGTATAAATAATCAGCTGTTATTTTCTCAGTCATGCCGATAATAACATATATGCGATTAATGACAATGTACAATTTTCAATTATATATCATTCTATTCTTATTGCTTATAACAAGCGGGATACCGGTATACGCTGCTGCAACAAATACCGCGGCACCGGTTCGTGAAATAAATGACGAACAAATAGCTCGATGGCAGGAACATATTGCATTTGGAACAACAGAACTCGTGAAAAACATTATCGGCGAAATTAATCGTGCGAAAGATCCTGATACGTATTTTCTTCTCACGAATATCATTGTTAATTTATCAAATGATATGCTGACAACTGAAGCATTAAAAACCGCTGCTGCCGTGAAGTATGAACCAATTGCACGATATGCACCGCGCTTTATTGAAAGTGATAATGACGACCTTCTCATTGCGGCAATTAAAACATGCGGTGTTTTCAACACTACCGCAACAACAGCGGCAATTAAAAAAATATTTCTGGAAGACGAGGATACCGATAAAAAACGTGCGGCAATTCAAGCGCTTGCGGCAATGCATGCTGAGAGCGATGATGTTCGCATGAAATGTGTTGCATTGGTGAATCGACGACGGACACCGGTCAATTTAAAAACCGATTGTATCCATGCATTAGGCGCATTCAGCAATGCATCAATGATCAGCAATCTGACCTATTTTCTTAAAACAAAACGCATGTCAGCAGACGTTAAGGCTGCAGCAGCAATGGCGCTTGCATCCTTCGACACCCCGGCTGTTATTGAAATACTCCATACCGCAACGGATAATAATAAAGATTGGTTTGTACGAATGCAGTGTATTTATTCATTGTCCAAACTTTCAGGAAGTCAGGTTGATGAATATCTGCTGCGCCGAATGCGTGATAATGACGAACGTATTCGCCTTGCCGCACTGAAAGGTTTAGCGCATCGCCTTGAACATAATACCGTTACCGACAACGATCAGTATACCGACATGCTCGCATATCTTATGCAGAATGACACTAATAAAAACGTACGCAATAAAGCAGCGGAATTATTATGTCGTTTAAACACTCAAAAAAGCACGCACGCCATAGATGAGGCATTAGAAAAAAATGTCGCCGGTATTTCAAAAATGCTGTACTATTATATACATTTTATGCCACCGGAAGCGGCGTTATCACGTCTAAAAAAAGAATACGAACGCAGCGAGGAATTAACACAAAAAAATTCAGCATTAATTGCTATTGCCCGCCTCGATACATCGGAAGCGTATCAATATTTAACGGCGATTATTAATACCCCCAACCGTGAACAAGATCGTGAACAAATTCAGGAAAAAATAATGATTGTACAAGCATGTTCTAAAAACGGTAATAATGGACTGCCCGTCATCAAAGCCGGTATAGAAAATCCTGATATTGCATTACGCTGTCAGGGAATTTTAATGCTTACCACTGTTGATAAAAACTATGCGGCTCCGATTGTACGAAATATTATTAACACTGATGATAACCCCTTTGTGCTCTTGCAGGCTATTAAGACAATCAGCTATTTTGAACTGAAAGAAAATGCTCCGGCACTCAAAACTATTGCGGCATATCATAATGAAGCATGGCTCAAAGGAGAAGCACGAACAGCATTACGCGCATGGAATATGAACTGGAAAGATGCGCCGAAAAAAAAGACCGCCGCTGCCGACAACTCTGATACGCAAACAGAAAATCAATCCCCCGATACACCAACGCCCTATAACGGCAACACCATTCTCAGTAATCAGCGTTCCGATACAAACACCACTGCATCAGCTGCTTCAAATTCAGGAAAACAAAACAACAACCGGCAAAATACTTCTGCAGAAGCAAATGCAGAACCGGTGGACCCGCCGCCGATACATGATTTCTTGCCGGATACTAAATAATTATTAAAACATATTGCAACCGTGCAGGGTAATTCGTGTGCAGAGCATTCGTGTGCAGAGCATTCGTGTGCAGAGCATTCGTGTGCAGAGCATTCGTGTGCAGAGCATTCGTGTG
>Ga0256845_1001340_pt1 | contig 20000 bp, 16 predicted proteins | sample RiftiametaG_FD_189101 | JGI IMG/M metagenome (GOLD analysis project Ga0256845, IMG submission 189101) | Tube worm associated microbial communities from hydrothermal vent at the East Pacific Rise, Pacific Ocean - Riftia | ecosystem: Host-associated > Annelida > Integument > Unclassified ...
TCGTTACATTGTCAGAGCCGCTCTTTATTCAGGCTCATAGATCCACCGGGTGACACCGGTGGTTCCCTCCTTTTTTAGAAGTGGGAACAACTTCTTCAAGCGACTTCGTGTCGCACCATTTCATGTTAGACAAGGCTTATAATAATTGCAATTTCAATGATTAAGGCCTAAACTGGTGCCTAGTAGAAGTTGGTTTACATACGACTAGTATGTAAGGTAAAGCATTTGAAATTATTTTGATTAAATAAACTCATTTTATCTTAACCTTATTATTTTATACCAAACAAGATGGAGCATAACATGGAATTTCAAAAATATACCAAACAACTAGAACAGGTCAATGACAAATTTGCTACCGAAAGTGCAAAGCAGTTTGGTGCATATAATCGTGTTATTAATAGTCTTTTTTCTAGCGAAACTCAAATAGCGAATGTCACTGCCGACATATCTCACTTGGCTAAAAAACAATACTTAAATAGTAATAACTACTACAATGGATTATTTGAGATTGGAATAAATTTTTCTGAAAATCTAATCAATGACTTGGCAACTATGAAAGAGCGAGAACAAGTCAAAAAAACAAGTGTTAGAAAAACGAGAAAATCGTCCGTGAGAAAAACACCGGCTCGGAAAAAATAGCCGAACAACCATTAAATATCTTTTTTAAAGCCGGATTGGGTAATTTTACAGCCTCCAAAATAGTGCATCTTCCTCATTTACTTGCTCGTCTACAAACTAGTTAACATATCCATCAAATTGGGCTGAGGAAATAAATCGAATTTATCCCGACGTGTATTAGTATGCGTCCACATACCTTTGACTTTTCCATCATAAGCATCTTGATTAAATTCAAATGCCTTAGCACCGTGTTTTTTTATTTCAGCAACTAACCCCGCTCGTACATTGATCGAGTCACGTTCGGCAATCCACAAAATAAATAAACGCAAAATTTTGATTTGTTTATCCGAATAAGCATGCCATTGTTTATGGCCTCTAAAAGATTTCGGTAGTGTCATGATTTGTTCGGGTACTATCTTGGTTCCAACATAGGTTCTCTCATTTTCAGCATAACTAAAATTACAAATTTCAATTCCTACAGAATGAGTATGCATATGTTGAGAGCCATTTTTACCCAAATGCCATGCGTAACCACCTTCTGGAATACATTGAACGAGTTCACCATCGTAGCGATCGTTACTGCCCTTAACCGATTTACCGCCGAGCACAAATTCAGTACCAATCGTTCCGCGATTATCTTTTGCCCAGCCATCCACTGTTTTATAGGGATTATTCCAACCGGCAGTATGGTGCAAAAATAGATATTCCTTACTAGTTGGCCCATGTATATATTCATCTTTTGGAAGAAAATACTTATTCACCCATAGATCGGGGTAAGGTGAATAAACTTTTTCTGAATTATCGGTGGTCGCATTTTCCTCACGGATCATCGCAAAGGTTTGCGCGCCAACAATACCGTCAACCATTAATCCGTTTTCCTCTTGATAAACTATCACCGATTTTTTAGTCCCCGAACCAAAAATACCATCAGCAGTTATTCCTAAAGCTAATTGAAGTTCAACCACTTCTTGTCCTTTTGAACCTTCTTTTAATAACATAATTAGTCTCCTCTATATAATTGTTCCCGTTTTTACAGCTTGTTAAATTTTTTTTTACTTTGCTGCGTCACTGCACAATATTTTTTTAATCAAATTTCGCTCCACCAATTTTTAATTTAGGCTGAATAACGGATGGCGATGAATTTAATCTAACCGGAATAGCAGTAAAATTCTGAACCATTCCCGTTCCAGAACTTAGTGGCGATAAAGTAGGTTCGATCTCTACAGAACGTTTACGATTCAGTTGGTTCGCTAAAGATAACTCACTTGAAGCACCGTTACTCGGGGACTTATTGATTGATTGATTGTCTATTCATTACTGGTGTGAATTAAAAATCACTTCCAAGCTTGCTTCAAAATACGTCTTAAATTTACAGGCTCACCATTATCATCTAAACCAGCGCCACCATCAAAAAGAGCTAAAGGAGCATAGTGATGTATAACACCTTGAGCAGAAATACAAATAGAATTACCTTCTTTATCACGCGGCCATTCAATATCACCAGTGATGGTTCTTGCAGGAATCAACCAATAATCACCTGTTTTATAAACATCTGGAATTTCGATGCCATCACTAGGATCTATTAATACATCTTCTTTTATGCCCTTAAACTGAACTTGAATACCGTCTTCGAGATCAAGCCACATTTCACCATCAGATTTTGCAACAACGGCAATACCATTTTCATCGCCATCCGTATGATCCCAGCGACGTAAGTAAGGATGTTTAGATTCATCAAATAGGGTAATTTTTTCTGGAGCGGCTTTTAATGTAACTGTGCGGTTTTCTGTATCAATGGATTCAACCTGGAGCAACTTATCAGCTCTACATTGAAAAACTGAATCATCATCTATAATTTCAACCCAATCATTAGGTTTTAAGCCATAACGACAATCTTTACCCAAATGTTCAAGGTTAATTAAATTGCTTTGAATATCTGTAATTGGAAAAAAAACCGATGCATTTTCTCTTGACCATTTAAAAGTAGCGTTACTTAAGTGTGAATTTTCTGTATATCCTTCTGCTATACCTGAGTTATGAATTTCTACTCGATATAATTGATTTTCGTTACCACGATAACGTGAATCTGGAACGATTAGACATGGGTCATTATCATCGCCTGACTTATCTTTAACTTTTGCACATAGTTTACCTTTGCCTGGTTTAATGATTTCTCCTATTGCTTCTAAAAATGATTGATAATTCAGTTTGAAAGGATGGCCCTTACTTGTATCAAAATCTGGAGGGTCCATCAACAATACTTTAACTTGCCAAATGATTTTTGCTCGTGTTGCAGTGTCCGGCCCAGCCAATGCAGCTTCTCGCATGCTATCGTCGTTAACATAAGTATAATGCCGTTCCCACACATCAAGATAAACTAATGCATGCTGTCCAGATTCAATAGCTGACACCAATTCTTCCGCTGTCGTTTGTTCCTCTAATGTGATTGGGTAATCTGGTTGAGTCATATAAGAGATAAATTTTTCATTATTATCTAAACCAACTTCACACATAATCCCATTCACATAATAATATCCAGGAGATATAAGAATCCCTAATTTAAGATCATCTACTGTTGCAAGAGCAAATCCTGAACCGTTAAGTGGCCCCCAATGTTCACTACCAACATGACAAGCCAGGTTTCTCAAGTTGTGAGTCGAGATAGAAACTTGCTCATTCCAGTCAGCATCTAATTGCACCCTTCCCTGCTGCATTAAGACCTTACTAAAATTATTACATGAATCAAAAGTATCTCTAGTCAGATCTCCACGAAATTCTCCATTCTCACTTTTTAGTCTAGCCTTTTGGTAATGTAGTATCGCCTCAAGGAAAATTTTTCTCTCAGCATCATTGAATCCTGAACCAATGCCTTCAAAAAGTAAATCCGTGTCTATAGGTTGCATAGCCATAGTAGCTAGGTTATTCCTCGATACCTTAGTCACTTTCTTTTTAGTCACTTTCTTGGATGTTTTTTTAACTACCATGTCATTCTCCTAGCTTGATTTTATAATACCAACGTCCATATGGGCGGGCAAATATTCATTTAAACGAACACTTAAATTAGCCATTCGTTGCGGTTGATATAAATGGTGGAATACACCCATTTCTGATTCATCGTTTGCACCACGTTTTATTTCTTCAGCACAACAATCCGTTAATTGGCAATAAGTTGGTTTTCCATAACGTACGCTATTAAACCTTGGATGAACTCGTAATGATTCCTGAACTTGTGCCGCTTGAATAATCGCAAAGCTGGGACTAGATTCATTTTGTTCAATTGCATTTTGCCTTAATTTTTTTGCTATTGCACTTGTAACCAGATCTGGTTGGCAACGATAACGCCTAGGTGTTCGTGAGCCTGAAGTTACATAACAAAATCTTATGCAACCTTTTTGTCGTCTAGCGACTGTAATACGACCATCAAAAATAGTGTTTTCTGCCAACTCAATGGCATGCACTTGAGTATGTCCAAAAATTGTTGAACGTTTAACACTTAAGCATACATGGGCCACTGGACAACCAGGCGCACCTATAACTTCTATTTCAGGATCAGTTGCATCGACAATACTGTCAGAAATACAGATGCGAATGGGATCCAAACGTACTTCAATAAATTCATCTGCACAATCAAGAGAGTCGTTCGAAAAATCTTCATTTTCACCGTATTCAACAGTTTTATCATCCCGTTTTATTTCAACGGAAGAATCAACCTGAATAGCTCCCAAAATACTACGCTCGATCTTGACACAAACATTCGGGCTAAATATTTCCAAACTTGGTTCAGTTCTATCAGGCTTGCAATCGCTATCCATTTCCCAGCCTGGTACTAAAGTAGAGTGCCGAATAGTTAAATCACATAAAGCACCATTAATCTGCACACCACGACCAGTAACCAAAACCCCATCCAAAATAAAGCAATCCAGACAATCTCCATTCACGGATAAGGAATCGGGTTTATCAGTTTGCCAATCAAGTAATCTGATGATGGGGCGCTTGCGATTAGCAGAACGTAACTCCAAACTCTTAAGTTTTATTTTCTCTGCACCATTATTACTCGAACCATCGTTTAAGTTATCATCAGGGAAACAATCTATATTGATCGGCTCGACATACACACCACTATCGGTAATTTCAATGCTTGCGTGTTCTGGCTTTTCCGACTTCCATAGATCGAGAGCGGCGTTTATGCTTCTTAATTTTTCATCTCTACCGACCCGATAAGTTTTTGCTGTTTGTTCATGTATCATTGGGCGCTCATATTCACCACCTCCTACATCAGCACTGAAACCGTAATGGTAATTAACCCAAACACCCGATTTGGGAAAAGTACGCTTTGGAAAGGCAATACGTCCTAATTCAGGATCAACCGCAACCTTGCCTTTGGGCGGAAAGTAACGCCAATCATTTAAATCAGAAACGACTATGTCGTCTATAGAGACCGGTACTTTTTTAGCGCCTGTATAAATGACTAAACTCTTATTATCGCCATAAAACCGTTCCAAATTTTTCTCGAATAGCGTTCGTCTAATCGGCACTGGTAAATTAAATTCTTCGGTAATATGCGTGGATTCGGTTTCTGGTTCAGGTTTGTTATATAAAGGCGTATTGTTACCTAACGCACTAAAAGTAAAACAATTCGGACCAGCAGACTCTAAACAATATGCTGGTGTTCCTGTCACAGAATATGCTTTCAAACGCCAAACAAAAACGCCTACGCCGGGCAAGTTATATCGGCCTTGTGTATATTTAGAGTTGATTCGCCGAATATCTACATTGTGAGCGGTTTTGTCAAAGGGCCCATTCAACAACTCTAAACAATTGCTATCGCGTATATCTAAAGTTTTTCCATGCATTAATTTAAGGTGTTTAACTGACTGTGTATGTGCCAGTAATTGATAAAACTCAACGGCTCTTGCAGGCCAGCCCGCAATATCACTGGCTAGTAATTCAAGTAGTGCCAAACTTCCTTTACGTCGTCGATAGCGAATGGTGTTAGCAACTTCACGACGTGGTATTAATATTTTATTACGTAATTTCTCCTGAACATTATTACCACTTGTCGGTTCACCGGCTTCATGTACGGGTTCGTACCCGATCAATTCTGCCAAATAAGGAACCACCCAGTCTTCACACGTTTCAATAAACCAATTTTCATTTAATTGACGTATATCATCTTCAACTAAATTGACTTGTTCCGAAATTACCTGCAGTAAGGCTCTTAGCGGTTCACCTTGCTCAACATCACGCATGCGGTAGATCGCTGGTAGCAATTCATAGAGACGATCTATTCGGGGATCTTTCATAAAGCACTCTCCATTTGATTTAGAATTAATGTTGATGGAATCTCTGATGTTAAAAATGCTATTTGTGCAGGCTGTATGTGTCTATTTATTAGAATAGTTTTATCTACGGCAGCTGTTTGCACAATAAGACTTTGAGCGACCTGTTTTTTGAAAGACGTTAGAACACCATCGGGATTTGATTTGAAAAGAATTTGAGCGACAGTATTGGTAATTTCGTCTGGCGAGAGAATTTGCCGATTGTAGGGTAATATAAACTTTTCATTATCTTTTATACTATTGTGTTCATCTTTAAGCCTGTCGATATCCTGTTGATCTAATGCTCTTTTCTCAGGCACACCTCCAAACGCATTAACATCGACATAGGCAACACCGCGCACCGATTGCATCACTTTTATCACCTCACTCAACATAACGCTTTGGCCAATCTCGCGACGTTCGAAACTAAAGGCATCAAGTAGCTTTTCACGCAAACTCGGCTCTACAGATTCCCACTGGTAATCTGGAAGAATGGCAACCGCTACCTCAATTGTTATGAACATCAATTCTCGAACGGCCAACTGAATGGCTTGTTGTGGGTCACCAAAGTCGTGCAAAGCTGTGCGTAGATTTCTAAACAAGTCTGAACTTTCATCAATTGGAATATCTTCGGCACCAGCAATTGTGACGTGTACTATTTGTTGTCTTCCATCGCTGATTTCAACAGCATGAGCCTTGCCAATGCCTGCATACACTCTAGAGAAATCTTGATAGTCTTGTACTGAAACTAATCTATCGAGTGCTTTGATGGCTAATGGAACATTTTTTCTGGCTTGATCACGGTTTTCTCTATTAACCCCGCCCGAAGAAGACATAGGGTTAATAACCTCTTTAACTCCCAGAGGTTTAGTCAATAACATCGAAATTTGATCAGCATTTACATTGCCGTCTTTACCGATGCCATTTCGATACATGGCTCTGATATTCTCACTGCCAGTGGGTAAGCGCGAACCTTTAATACCGTTACCAAATATTATTTTTGTCTTATTTTCGTTATCGGTTTTAACAACAAATTTTCTATCTTTAGCTTCTAGCTCAGCTAGAGAATCAGCCTCATGCCATTCAATATCATTAACTAAAACTTTTAAAGAGCTATCGATTCCTGTTGGATTATTAGCAGACACATGAGTTAGTGGAAACTGTTTCAGTTCAAAGGATTGAAATATTTGTGCACCACTTCCACTGCCAAGAATTTCATGTCGGCTCTCGCCATGCGTTGCCTTAACGACATTGCCATGAATTGTTACTGTATCGCGTTTAAAACAATAAGCGAGCTTTTCTGCAATTTTAATAAAGGTATGGTTTTTTTCGTTAGGGTGCTCGGTTATTTCACCATGGCTTATTACTACAGATGAATCAAAATTAGACTCTTTTTTAACATCCTGTATCACCGAACTGATCATGGCTAATTCGCTAAAACGTACTCCTGACGTTCCCTGAATTTCTCTTTCTCCAGAAACTATAACCCATCGTCCAGACTCAAGGCCTTCATAAAATCCGTCGAGTTCGATGAGGTCATCGTCATCGGTACCACCGCATATTGGGGCTTGTATAGGCTCTTCAGCTAGTTCTAGCTCTTCAGGTTGAGTGTAAACTGCGGTAGAACGTAGAGCATTGAAGTCATCACCAAAGGGATTGGAAACAGATCCAATATTCTCGGAAATTTTTATCCAACGATTTTCTACTGAACTTGAAAAATCTATATCGATTTGGGTTGATGCGGCTGAAACACCATATTTTGTCCGCGTTACACTGCTATTCACGGCACTTGCTTTAACGACCATTTCTTTTTTATCAGTTAGTCGAGTGGTAAACGGTGTTTGAATAACCATCCAACTATCTGGTTGAATAGAAGTGTAAGCAGCATCTAAATAAATTCTAGTTTCTTCTTCATTCGAAAAATTCCCACCAACCGACTTTTGGCTATCTATTATTTCCCAATCACCAGCAACAGTTGCCGGACCGCCATTTGAAGGAATATTGAAACGCCTGGGAGTATTGTGCCCAAACAAAGAAGCTTTCTGCTTCAAATGATAGACCTTAATTTCATTTGTATCAGCCACGATGGCATTTTCAGCAGCTGTCTTTAAGATGCTTTTAAGTCTCGGTGTAAAGCTTGCAACCGAACTGTAACCGACACTTGCCTTAGATTTAAACTGGTCCGCTATACTTCTTCTTAAACTCAGTTTTCCTCTTGGTTGAATAGACGGTCTTAACGCTAAGTCATTAAAAAGGTTTAGCGATTTAGCGCCTAGTTTGGAGGGTGTATTTGAACCTTCTAAAATCACTAAAGTCCTGTCAGCTAATGGATCAGTTTCTATTTCCTTTACTCGATGAAATACAGGCATTGCACTTCCATACTGAATTAGCAGTGGGTCGTTAACCTTAAGATTGGTGCTAACACCTTTTAAATAAACCCGCGGCCCCCCAATCGTAGAATCCGAATTTTCAGAGCGAATTGAACTCAAGCTTTGTGGTTGAGACATTCTTGGTTTTAAATTGTTCCATTGTGCCCTCGCCTTTAACTCTTCACTAGTTTCAAATGCCTGCGGCAACTCATCGGGCCCAGGAATGCTCTGTGCTCTACTACCAATCGGAATAACTGTTTCTTCTTTAAAGTTATCATCAATGTTATAGGCTAAGAAAACACTGGATGAAACACCTAGTCTGGGTTTATAACCGACTAACCTAGATAATTCGAGTATAGATCGGCGCTCTGTTGCTGTGCGTAAATAGCCCTCATTGGCAATGCGCTCCTGGTAAAAAGTCATTACATCACCCACGCTTGCCCAGGCATCTAATAAAGCGATGGATGGGTCCGATTTATCTCGCGTAGTTAATCCTTGTAAGGGATATACTTTTCTAAGATTACCGTCAGCATCTGGTTTTTCTAAATAATAACCCGTTAAACGAGCTGTCATGGTTTCTAAAAAACTAGCATGCGTGCCAATACGATATTTAATCTCAGCCAATCCCGGGCGGTTATAAATTGGCAATGGAGTCACTATTTCTACTCCTTCGCAACATCCGCAAGATTCAGGGCTAACACTTTGTGGTGAACAACAATCAGCGCAATGAGCTTTCATCTTCCACCTCGCATATCTAGACTGAGTATTCCATTTTCAACGACGCTAGGATCATTATCCAAGCGAGCAATTTCAAACGGACTCAACGGTAACAGTCCATTTTCAATTTCGTTATATGCGTTTTCACACCAACGTTGGAATCTGCAAACCTCTACGCTAGCCACCCCTTCGACACACTGAGCCGTAGCGACCATTTTACTTAAATAGATATCTTCTCCAAAACTTAAATTATCAGGGTGAAAAAATCCTAGTTTGCCAGCCAGCAAGCGTTTATTACCAAATAATTCCAGTAGCTCAGCTTTAACGTGACCACGAAAATAATTTGGAAGCACACAAATTTTAAGCTCTATATCCAAGGGTACTCTTTGTGCTGTTCTCACCACTAGATCATGGCCAATACGTCTAAAACGATGTAAACAAGCACTAATTTCGTCAAGTAATTCCTGTTCTGCTTGTTCTTCTCCATAAGAGTCTATAGCCACTAAAACTTCATACCAACTTCCCGTCCAACGTAACTTGGCATAGGCATTTTGAACCTTACTTTTAAATTCACGCAATACTATGGCGGTATAATCATCAGCAATAATAGCGCGCTGCCGTTCTTTACGGAACGCTTGTGGAGCAAATAATTTAACATCGCTTAAGGGCTCGGCATTTACACCACCTTGCGCTGGCATTGGGTTTCGTACTAATAAGTTAATTCCATCTAAGACAGTATTTGCCAGGTAGACATGTGATATCACTTCTGCACCGACATTACCTGATACGCCGTTACCAACACGATAGTTTGCCTTAAATTCTGAGCATAGTTTTGGTCTGCGACCTATTTCATTATTGCCGAAACGCAAATACGCTCTGCCATCATCATCCAGTTCAGTGACAAAATGATAGTCATTAGCCGTGCTTGATAATAAGTCCTGTTGCGAAAACCATTCCTGTTTAGCATCTAACTCCGAGTTGCTTACTAAGCCAATTATTGCAATTGCCTCTCGCTCATTTTGGATAAGCATTTGAGATGCTGGTATATCCTTTGGTAAGGGCTCACAAAAAGTTAAAGGCGCATAATCTAAACTTGGATTGTAATCAATTGGAAGAATGTGACTGACTTGAGCAAGACCTTCTTTTTTACAGCACTCAATCACATCGGCTTCAGGCACTTTAGGTAAATTCTGATCAACACTGCGGCCATGATCAACCAGTATTACATTGCCACAAGCAACGCTGATACATTCAAGCATTGCACAGTCAGGTGCAGGCCCCAGCGCCGACAGACAAAGTGGAAATGGCAATGCGTCTTCATCACCCCAGCTAATATGCGTAATGTACTGACCGTTAAGCGGATCAACATCACCCGAAATTGCCGTTATCCGCACAGCATGTCGATGCACAGGGTTTGCATCTTGCGGGTGTCCGGTTTCGGGGCCAATCACTTCTTCCAGAATTAATACGTCACCGACTTTCAATTTTAGTTTGATGTTTGACTGCTCACTAATTAACACCTCAGCCTTCTCGCCTATTTGTTTTGCAACCGGCTTTTCTTTGGGTGTTTCAGGACCATCCTCTGGGTCGCAATGTGGATCTTGCTTATCATCAGGCGGCACCCATTCACCGACCAACGTTGCGTTGGTCGAACCTTTAGGCAAACAACACAGCTGATCACACCAGGTGTAAAATTTAATTCGGTTATGGGATTGGTAAAGTTGAATATCATCTGATGTGATCGGCTCAAAAACTTCGTACTGACTGGCCGGTATTTTTTGCAATTCTTCATCGTTTAATACGGTGCGGCTAATCTGCAATGCTTGATTAAAACCGGTAATGAACTTAATCTCGTCAGACTTAATATCTGGCAAATCACTACTCACTTGAATGCAAACCCAAGCGCGAGCATTGCATCCTTCGTGCATGGTGTAATCAACTAAGCGGGCATGGCGACGCACAGAAATACGTTTACGTGCAGTATCAAGATAGGCTTCCGTAGCCACTGCGTCCTGGTAATAACTCAGGTGGTCGCCTACATACGCTAGCACTTCGACCAACGCGATACCAATATCGGGTACATGGCGTTCCTGCCAGTCTGGCATGGTCAACGATAAGCGATCGAGGATCAGTTGCCGGAAGCTGGCATAGTCTTTCGCCAGGTAATTAATATCTGGTTCATCCTTTGGATCTGCGGGGCAAACTTGCTCTTGCTTACAATCTAATTCATTCGGACAATCGACTTTAAAGTTAAATTCGACCCGATCGTATCTCGGGTCAAACTGGGAATGCGTTTGCCAGTGTCCTTGTTGGTTTTTTTCAACAACGCGCAAGCTGTAGTTGGAAAAGTCGCCAGTCTTGTCGACCACCACTTTCATGATGTCATCAAACTCGACGCTATCCTGAGTGGTAACCTCAACATTTTTCACTTGTATATCTCTAATTCGCTGGCCACCTTCGATACGAATATTATTTTCGTCCAACTCAACCGGTGCTTTCCCTAAGAAATGAACCGTCAAGATTAATTGGTCTGCGCCGACTTCCAGAAAATCCAGACCGTTCAACTGTTGCTGCTGCCTGACCTTTTCACGTCGTCGCTCGTTTTTGCAAATCATTGGGGTCATGATGCAGTACTCCGAGTAAAGGTGGTAGACCTAATTTCCTGAGTACGGCGCACTTTATAAACCAAATCAATACTCAAACTTGCGTCGTCACTTTGTACATTGAGTTCTTGAACTTCAATGAGATCCGCTAACCATTGTTGTAAGCCAGCTTGAATCGTAAATTGCAGCGTCGCTGCTAATTCAGGACTGTTAGGTGCAAAAATTAATTGCATCACACCGCTACCAAAGTCCGGTCGATTCACTCGTTCTCCAGAATTGGTAAACAAAAACTGTTCAATCATGTCGCGAATATGATCGTCATCATCGGTCAGTGCCGTTTGTCCACGACTGTCAAAATGAAATGGAAAATCAATATTTAACATAGTTTCACCTTTACATCGCGCTCACACGCGGTTGTGTTGCAACAATGAGTAATGGCGTCCCAGTTGGCGTACAAATAGCCTGGCTACTTTGCACTAATAAAGGCTGGCCATTAGAGGTTACCCGAGTCGTACCGGTGACCCATTGTGCCGTTACGCATGGGCCGTTTGCCGCAGTTGGAGGCGGCAATGTACAACCGGCAATCACATACGGCGATGTCATTAATACCGTTGGCTGGCCGCCAACTACCACTCGCGGATTAGGCGCTGTTGGCGTTGCCTGACCGGCATGAGAGCAAAGCACTTGTGCACCAACATGTACTAAAAATCCAGGCATAATCTATCCTCTAAGTGATAACCAATGCACCATTGTTAATCGTTACAGTCGGCCCAGCCATCACTAGACTGGCGCCTTTTCCATTTTGAATATAAATACCAGTATCATTAACAATGATTGATGCACCTGTGGCGCTCTTTAGCATCAAACCACCCGTTGGCCCTGGTAAATCACTAATAACAAAAGTATTTTGCCCAGCGGTTTGCATGACAATATTTGGAGAAATGGGTAGCCCAGCATGTGCTAATGGCGGCACATCGGCAGAACTTCCCCAACGCCCACCCACCCAAATTGGGTAATCAACATTACCTTGTTCGAACTCAGCCCACACACCTGCACCGATCGGTGGAACCATGTACACACCCATCGCAGGCCCAGTAGGTCCAGAAAGCGGTGTACATGGCTCTGCCCACGTTGACGGCACCAAACCCAAAGCATCAGGAATACTTAATAAGAGCCTGCCACGCAATTCAGGATCAACATTATTAATCACGGTGGCCCGATATTTACCAAATAAATTGTCGTTATCACTCATGGTAAAACCATCGGTGTATTAGAAATTAAACCATCACGCGATAAGGTGAAGTTTTGTTTGTATTCACCCGGCTTAATATCGTGAGTAACACTATCGATGTAATACATCCCGTCATAAGCTAATCCGGCACCACGCACACCGACTAATAATTTTGACTTTAGGATATGTCCATAACGCATTACATCGATTGTTCCCGTAGCACTAATTGCACTTGAATTATTCATTAAATGACCCAGAATTTTTTGTGCCGCTTTTGTTGGTGATAGTTTAGCTGCCTCTTTATTAAACTTAATTTTTGCTGGTGGTATTGGCCTAGCGCCTAGCGGAGGTTTAAATATATTGATATTTGGTAGAGGTATTGGAATCGGTACTCTTCTTGTAATAGGATCCATAATGGTAAATACAGTGATATCTTTAGCTAAACCATCGAGTGCAAAACTTAATGACTCTACATTCGTATGTGCGTCCATATTCATACTCAATGCCGGCTGAGGTACGGGTACGTTTATATCCGGGCCAAAATAAGCTGTGCTTTGTCCCGGAGCTGGTCCCGGCATGACAAAAAACACATAACCAACCGTTCGCGCGATTTGTTTTAAAAAAGCTCTATCGGTACCTAATTGAGTTTCCCATCTCTCAGTGACAATATCTGGTATATCTATAAATGGAGGTATGACTAATGGAACGATTCCTAATGCAGCATAGGGAGCTAATAACGTATAAACTATCGCAACAATAGGCATGTTTGGATAAGGTATTGTCTTCTCTAGTACATCCATAACGATACTTAAGTCCTCACCAGTGATTGTTAAGGTAGATTTTCCTACATCACTACTAGGCGCCATAGCCTGGCGAGTAACAATTCCATCCATCAATACATGTGGAAAGCCATTTAAAGTTGCAATAATAATTACACGCGTAATCATTGGATCAAAATAACCCGCCGGCAACATTACATTTAACAAAGGTGAATTTTTACCAACATCAAATGTAATTTGGAAACCGCTGCGCTCTTTATCATGGTTCACCTGTACGCTACTCAAAGCCTCAACCACCATTTTTGGAGCCGGTACTGGAACGGCCGGCCCAATCAATAAAGTGAGATGAACACCTTTAAGCATTGTCTGCCCCAGGAATTCCCTCGGGCAATGTGATGCGTAAGCGACGGCCAATTTCTTCGGTCAGCTCATCTGGCAGCATTGCTCGATTTGCATCACATAGTTGCCAAAACTGTTCTGGGTTGCCAAGGTAGTGGGCTGTTATATTATCCAAGCGTTCTTTTTCAGTCACCACGTGCTCTTGTAATAAACTGAAGCCTTCGGGTTGCGGAATAAATCGGCGTTTGATAAAAATTGTCTTTTGACCATCCTTTTTTTCAAGCATCTTGGTTTCTATGCCGTGATACCTACTCGCCGGTGGAAACAAGGTTCTATTTAAGGCGCCTGCTTGTATTAATGCTGCCAACGGATCGTTCATCATATTCCCTCTATACCAAATGTATTTAACGAACCAGAAAAATGTTTACTCGATAACTGTTCTTTATTCTGTAAATAACTCATAAACAAACTACCGCCTTTGTGATCAAAGCCAAGGTCATCGACACTGAGTACACGCATACCTAAACTAACTTTTGCGCGTATCGGATTAAGTGCTGGATCGAAGGCCTCTTCGGTAATACTAAACTCAGTTAAACGCACGGGTAAAATGCGGTTTTTACTCCAAATAAATAACATCAATGCTGATTCCATCGGCGCAATTTCTAAAGTACCAAAACTGGCTAAATTGTTGTTGGCGTTTAATGATTGGCTGGTTGGATAAATGGTAGTTTCTAGTACAGCCAAATGTGTTTGCAAACCACTTTCTACAACATTTTGATGCTGTTCTGGAAACTCCAGTTGATCGGCGGCATCTATTACCGCATCCAGTTTAATGGTTTCAACCGGTGGTCCCTTGAGGCGCAATGCTTCAGATCGATCACCACCATCACCGCCCGCACCTTGAACTTGCAAAGTACGCGTTAATGTGTCTGGGTTATATTGCAAAGCTATGACTCGTAACACCGCGCTCGTACTTGGATTCAAAAGCACTAAACCACTCTTAATAAGTTTTGGTGAACCTGGAAATGTTGTCATAATTATTATCCTTAAAACATCGACTACAGCATCTATAAATTCAGAACCATTTTCAGTCTTGTGATACACATTATTTATTACACATATTCATCGAGCCTTCCAATTCTGGCTCACTAATTTTATTCATTATTGACGCTGACGAAATTTATTCAGCGCTGGCACTGCCGCATCATTTAAAGAGGCAGGCAAGATTTTAACAGCTATATCTTCGGTGCTTTTTTTAACTCGAATTTTTCGCTGCAGTGGTAGACGTAAGATTTATTTATCATAAAAATATCTCCAATAATTTCAACAGTCTGTTATTTATTGATTGCTTGATCGTGGTTAAAACTATCGACCACCTTCGGACTAAATCCAACTTCTAAAACCCTCCCAAAGTAATTGCCTTCATCCACATCATTACCAAACAATAAATGACAAAACTCCTCATGAGTTACTGCCCCGCTAATACTAATGAATACTTGCCAATGATTATCGTATTCGGCAAGGTTTGGAAGTACGTCAAATCTAAACACCGTATTATCAAACGCTAATCTAACGGGTATATCTCCTGCGATATCGCCAACAACAACTATGTTGTCTTTCTTAATCCAAAGTAGAGTCCGCAAAACATCTGAAACCATGGATAACTTCATTCCAGGCTGTATATGTCTATAAAATAACTGAAAAATACAGTGACGACGATGGAACGTACTGTATCTATAGTTATCAGCAATATCGCTCCAAAATCTTGGCGCTTCATATCTTGGTCCAAAATTTTCTATTGCAGATATCAATTGTTCAGGTGCAGAATTTCCATTAACAATAACGGACATTGAATCTCTATTTTCATTTTTCAATTTCCACACCTTGTTTGTCTAAAATCAAGTCTTTAAGTATTTACGTTGGAACATGAGTGTTGTTTGGCGGACAACAATCCCAACGTCCACCAACCCGCCGATTTAACTCAACGAGTCCTAGATTTCTGGGTCTAGTAGTAGTTGCCATTAAAACTCCCGCAGTAACCACACTTCCGGCAGCAAAACCTGCTGCGGGGTCCAAACTTTGCACGGTATAAACTCGCCCCCTCATCCCCCAAGTACCTCTAGTACCTGCTCGACTCCCCCTAAACCATGCATCGCTGCCACCATTAGAGACATTTCCTACGGCATTTACACGCCAAGCTTCCCAATAATGCGGTACGTTGGGCGCCGGTCCGCCTACAGCTGGACCCGCACATGTACTTATATCATCTTGGTTAACTATTTCTTGAACGATCCAGCCATTTCTTAAAGTAGTGTTCCAGCTGACCACCCAATTAAAATTCCTACAATTCCCAAAAGTAGGAGCTGTAGTATCTGTAGTACGCACTCTATTATCCAAACGCAATTGCTTTACAAGAGCAGGTTGATGTTCTGCTCTTACTTCAGCTATTAAACTGCGTGTTGTGACGACACCAACTTGCCCATCTTGGCGTAATCCACGCTGTGCTTGCCATTCAACAATTTTATTGACAAATGCTTCGTCAATAATTGCAGGAACCTCTGGAATACCTCCGAGTACATCTCTAATAACACGAATGCTCCAAGGATCCTGGAACCTTCCACGGTTGTATCGAAGGGCTCGTCTCATTTCGGTTTGCGTAAGAACATCAGGAACAGCATCGGGGCTTGGGGGTTCGATAGCTAAATCTCGTTGCAATGTATTTTTAGATAATCTAGCACTGTTTTGTTGAACAACATGTGTCAATTCATGGGCTATTAGCCTCTTGCCTTTACTCGTATTAGGAGAAAACTGGCCTGTGCCAAATACTACGTTATTTCCGACAGTGTAAGCTCGGGCACTAACATCACCTGCAGATCGTTCTGCAACTGCACCGGTATGCAAACGTACTTGAGAAAAATCTTGGCTAAAGCGCTGCTCCATATCTTGCCTCAAACCAGACTTCATCGGACTTCCGGAACTGGCGAGTGCACGAACAACACTGGCAGGTACACTGATACCTGAACTATTTGTGTTTGTGGGCGCACGTTGAATACGTGGTGCAGTTTTAGTTATATTGGAGTTTGATGAACTAGCCATCACTTGATCCGCAACACGGTCAGCTTCGTATTCCAGCGGATCGTTACTTGCTCCTATGGATAATTTGCGCTGCAGCCCACTTTTTTTATTTTTACACCCAGTACATTCATCCTCTGCTGTAGTCCTATTCGAACATCTGGTGCATTTTCGTTGGAGCATGTTGCCGTTCAGTGGTGAAAAATTTGATGTTTCATTCTGCTTAACTGTATTTAATCGATTCATGATAGTTCTCTTTTCATAAGAGTTACTGACCTGACGAAATAAATTTTTTGCCTCCAAGGTCTCATAAACTTATCCTCCTCCACCTTGAACTTGAGGCAGTTCAATCCCTCGTTGCTGAAGTTCTTCATTCTCTTGCGGTGATACAGGTTCTAACTCAATTTCAATTTCTGTACTTGGACCTGTTTGCCGACCAAGTAAAACTCTAGACAAATCTAAACCAGGAACCGCCCGACGGTTATCTAAAATTAGCTGTCGAATCATTGGCTGTAATGCACTTCTAACCCGAGAATTTATTAACGCTCTCACCTGTGGCTGCCGGGAATTTAATGCGTCATCACGTATACGGTGGCCTTGTCCTTGTTGTATTGTGGCAGCCACAGCAAATAATCGGAAAAGAGACTCGAAACCTTCCGTAATTACAGAATAATTTAGTGATACTTCTCCGTTAGGAAACGAGATATGTCCACCACTAATGCGTAAAACTGTAATATCTTCACCTAGTACTTGTACATCAGCCCGTGCTGACTGACCTCGTAGCGAAAGATCAATACTTGATATCTGTGTGTCTGAAACATTTTGGGGGATTCCACCTGGCGCGTTAATACTGAGCTCTACCTGTACTCCACTTGGAATTGTTAATGTCCCTCCAGGAAACTCTCTACTAATAGCAGCACTACTTGAAAATCCTGCTGAAAGCCTGACATTAGATGTTGCCGGCCCTGCATTAGAGGTGCCAGCAGCCACTGATGTAACACTTTGCGCTAAATGAGCCAAATCACCAGGTAAGTCTTGGTCTGTAAATGGGTTATATCCTCGAGCAAAGACTCTAGATGGCACGTTGGATGATATAGCAGAATTTAATTGAGCTAACACTGCTTGGCCAGGACTTTGGCCGCTAGTAACATACGATAATAAATAAACACCGCCCCTAGCGGTACTAGAAATACCTATTTCTTGCGTCCCAAAATCCCAGTATAGTTGTGAAATATTGACATCTACATCGAGTGTTCCATGCCTTGTAATAACAAGCTCAGGATCAAAAGAAAGTGTAATACGCGACCGGCTCGCTCGAGCATTCACTCGAGTGTTTGCAAGAGTCCGTATAGTTCTTTCACTGTCTGACGACAAAATATGCCCGGTCGGTAAAGTAGCCGAAGCAGTCAGAGATGTCAGAGTTGGGTTACCGGGCTGATCGGCGAGCAAATTGTTTAAAGAGTGTCCACCGGAATTCGCCACGATTCTAACCGTTGACTGATTCTGGAAAAAAGTTGTAGGATTTGGTTGCCCTGGCTCAATATCGAACCCGAAATCAAAACGTAAGCCTGGAGTTGTTACTTCGCCAAGGTCGAATGTGACTTCATTATTTTCGATAGCAACGCTAGCTATATACTCTCCATTACTCATATCACAGTTGTTAAGATTATAGGTGTGCGTTCCAGCAGTCGTATAGAATATAATTGTATTATCACTACATGAAATACTTACTGAGCGAACACTATTACTTGCAGCGTAAGTTTCAGGGCTAACTTCTGGTAAATCTATACCTCTTTGGCGAAGAGCAGTTGCTTCCTCCGGAGACACGGGTTCTAACTCTATATCTACAAATTGATCTTGTCGTTGAATCATTGGCTCCGAAACACCTTCAGAAACTGATAAAGTTCGCCCCTTTAATACGTTACCAGCCACTATATTAGCTTGACTTTCAAAGCGTGTATTGGGACTTCCCAGTCTCAACTCATTGTCAAAATCATAGGTATTTCTTTGTTGTATGGTGTGAACTAATTCATGTGCGAGTAAGTGTTGCCCAGCATTTGAATTTAACGAATAGTTACTTGAGCCAAACACTATGTGATTTCCAGCGGTATATGCAAGTGCATTAACTTCCTTAGCTGAATCAGCTGCAGAAGCATCAGTATGAATACGAATATCGTCAAAGCTTCGTTGAAATCGGGGCTCCATAAATCTTTTTGCATTTCCTGGAAGGTTTTGGCCTCGAGAATTTAGAGTTTCATAAACACTTCTAGGAATAATTGATTCTTCGCTTGATTGCACACCTTGCTCATTTGTTATTGCACTCTCGGCTCCACCAGAATTTCCATGACTTGAGATAGCATTTTTCTTACGTTGATATTTTCGCTGTAAGATACCATCACACTCAGCAGATACATTGTTATTACCTGCAGTCTGCGCTATGGCTGTTCTATTCACGACCAATCCCTCCGTACACCGATTGCGCAATTTGTTGACCCAGTGATTGAGGCGTTTTATCGCTCACTTGAATGTTGTTAGTTGGTACTCCTTTCAAAGAAGCACCGCCAACAATATTCGACGCCAAGCCACCGCTAGTAAACAACCGAGTTAGCTCATTCGTCACACTCGCTTGTAACAAATCTTTTTGACCAGATGCAATATCTACACCCTCCAAAACTAAACGCTCAATATGTAAATTAATGTCCATCACGCCTGCCTTGCATCTAGCCAATGAAAATTAGAGTCTTTAACGGGACGTTCGAGTTTTCTATATTCAACACGTGCCGCATTCAAAATTAGAGGCATAGTAATTTTAGAATTTTCTTGAGCGGCTAAAAATGCTGCGTTCATGGCGACGTTATGAATATTGCCGCCGGTAAGATCCAATTTAGCTAAGCGTTTGCAATCAAAATGCTCATCTAATGGTGCATGAACTGGAAATACTTTTTCCCAAATTT
>Ga0256845_1001341_pt1 | contig 19987 bp, 15 predicted proteins | sample RiftiametaG_FD_189101 | JGI IMG/M metagenome (GOLD analysis project Ga0256845, IMG submission 189101) | Tube worm associated microbial communities from hydrothermal vent at the East Pacific Rise, Pacific Ocean - Riftia | ecosystem: Host-associated > Annelida > Integument > Unclassified ...
TTATCCACTACATCAAATGATTCGGCAAATTCTTTCATCAGCAGTTTCAGTCTTGTATATCGGTGAGGTTGAAACACGGCAATTACTCGTTTATATTCACTACCCGACAGAATACTTAAAGCCGCTTTTATCTCGGTCGGATGATGGGCATAATCATCAACAACCAAAATGCCGTTTGAATCATAGAGTTTTTGAAATCTTCTTTCCGGCAAACAAAATTCCATAAGTCCGTTTTTTACTGTTTCGAGATCAATTCCCGATTCAATCGAAGCTGCAATCGATGCAAGTGAGTTCATCACATTGTGAATCCCACCGATCTTCATTTTCACTGTTCCTTCTTTTTTCCCGTTAATTATAAGTTTATAACTTGTTCCCTTTACATCTGTTTTTATCTCCTTTGCTCTGATATCAGCATCATCGGAAAGACCGAAGGTGATAACTCTTTTGTTTAAATTTTTTATTACTTTTTCGGAATTTTTACAATCGGCATTAATTACCACCAAACCGTAAAAAGGTACTTTATTTCCGAAACTTTCAAAAGCCTTAATCAAATTCTCCATTGACCCGTAATAATCCAGATGATCATTCTCTATATTTGTTATCACGGCAATAGTTGGGAAAAGCTGTAAAAAACTGCCATCCGACTCATCGGCTTCAGCTACAAGAAAATTTGATTTCCCGAGCTTGGCACCACTTTCCTGCATCATCAACTTTCCCCCTACAACATAAGTGGGATCCTTTCCCGCTTCACTTAAAATCGTTGCAATCATCGATGTCGTTGTAGTCTTTCCATGCGTACCTGCAATAGAAATGGAATATTTTACCCTCATAAGTTCCGCTAACATTTCAGCTCTCGGGATAATTGGAATATTATTTTCCCTTGCCGCTTTTATCTCAACATTATCACTATTTATTGCACTGGAATATATAAGTGTTTCGGAATCTCTTATATTTTCACCACTATGACCGATATAAATTTTAATTCCTGATTTTCTCAAACGTGATATTACTTTACTTTCAGCTATGTCGGATCCGGACACGATAAAACCCATATTATTTAAAACTTCGGCAATTCCGGACATACCCGAACCGCCTATTCCAACAAAATGCAACTTTTTAATCCGGCTGAATCTAATCATTTAACAACACCATTTTTCTCTGTCTCGAAACATTTAAAACAATACCTGCAATTATAAGGCTTGAGATGAGTGAACTTCCTCCGTTTGAAATAAACGGAAGAGGAATTCCTTTCGTAGGGAAAAGTCCTATAGATACTGAAATATTTATCATTGCCTGAATTACAACCATGAATGTAAGCCCGGTTACAAGAAGATATGTATAACTGTTTCCGGACATCTTGGCAATATTTAATCCTCTTACAAGAAAAACAAAAAATAGAGAAATCAGAAGCAAACACCCTATCAACCCTACTTCTTCCCCTATTATTGAAAAAATAAAATCCGAATATGCATAAGGGAGAAAATATAGTTTCTGAACCGAATTCCCCAATCCCTGTCCGAATATTCCTCCCGACCCTATTGCATAGACGGACTGTAAGGCTTGAAATCCATAAGTTGATGAAAACGCCTCCGGATTCATAAATGCGAGTATTCTGTTCATCTTGTCGGGATTCATTTTAACAACAAGTATAAGTGAAGGAAGAATAAACAAAAAACCTCCGAAAAGATATGAAAATTTCAAACCTGATATAAACAACATAATGACAGTTACAATTAAAATAAGAGTAAATGTACCGAAATCAGGTTCGCGAAGAATAAGTAGTTCTATGATTATCACGGGAATAAGCAGCATTAGTAATTTTTTCGGATCGTTCACATCAGACTTTTTTTTTGTAAGACTGAACGCCAGATAAAGCACAACTGCTATTTTTGCAAATTCGGACGGCTGCACTGAAAAATTCCCCAATTTAATCCATCGGAAACTATTGTTAATCTTTCCTATGAAAAAGACTGATATAAGGCCTAAATAGGTTAAAAACATAAAAATATAGATAAAATTTCTCTCAAGAAACAGAGGTCTCTTTAATGAGGCTAAAAAACCGAATATCAAGCTTCCCAAAATAAGCCAAATTATCTGTCGTTTCAGAAAATGAAGACTGTCACCAAATTTTTCTTTGGCAATTATCATGGTTGAGCTGTAAACCATTATAAGTCCGAAAAGTATAAGTATGGTTACCACTGCTATCATAATTTTATCAACCCCTACACTCTTAACCATTTTTTAAATTTCCTACAAACTTCATAACTTCCTTTTTAAACTCATCACCTCTCTCCTCAAAGTTGTTAAACATGTCATAACTTGCACAGCCGGGAGAAAGAAGCACAACACCGCCGGAATCTTTCAGAAAATCATATCCTGATCTTATCCCATCCTTCAGATCCTTTATCCGGTTCAAATATTTACTTACGGGTCTAAGCTGATTTGCAATAATTTCCGATGCTTCACCGATCAACATGACCTGTTTCACTCTATCACCGATATATTTTGTGAGAACTGAAAAATCACTCCCTTTATCCTTCCCGCCTAAAATAATGACTATATCTTTATCAATCCCTGTTATAGCCTTTAATGTTGCATCTATATTTGTTGCTTTCGAATCATTTATAAATTCTATATTCCCGAAACTGCCGCATTTTTCCATTCTGTGAGAAAGTCCTCTAAAACTTCTCAGAGACCTTTCTATATCTTTCGGTGTAACTCCCGCAATCAGCGATGCAACAGAAGCAGCCATGATATTTTCTTTATTATGAGATCCTATAAGAGTATTAGATGCAAGAGAGATTCTTTCTACTTGATTATTCAATCTGACATTTATTCCCAAACCATCCGTATAGGCATACGCCCCCTCATTATTATTATTCAACTGAAACCAGATTTTTTCAGGACTTATTCCGCTTCCATTGTTTTTAAAGAATTTTTCTCTGATAAGATCATCCGAATAATTGAGTATAGAGAAATCCCCGTCTTTCTGATTTTCCATCAAACGAAGTTTTGCTTCCACATACTCATCAAAGTTATCATATCTGTCAAGATGATCCGGTGTAAGATTAAGCAAAACCGAAATAAACGGCTTAAATCTCTTTATCTCTTCAAGTTGGAAACTTGACACTTCCAAAACAACAAAAGTTTCAGGAGTTATCTTATCAACAACGGATATTAAAGGAGTTCCTATATTACCGGCAAGAACAGATCTTTTATTTCCATTCTCTAAAAAATGGTGAATAAGACTTACCGTAGTTGATTTTCCATTACTTCCGGTTACAGCTATTATCGGAGATGAGATATAATCATAAGCAAATTCTATTTCCGAAACAATATCAATGCCTGAATTTTTAAGCAGATTAAATCTTTTTTCCCTGCCGTTTACACCGGGACTAATTACAATTTTATCAATCTCAAATAATCTATTAATTCCAGCCGGATCCTGAATGACCGATATATTCATCCCTTTATATTTGCTTCCCAATACAATCTGCTCGGATTTTTTATCATCAAAAATTATAATTTTTCTTTTATCATCTCTTCCAAAGAGAAAATCGAGAACTGCACGTCCCGTTTTCCCGAATCCGACTATTCCTATACCATTACCCATTTTCTATCTCTTTAATTGCATTCTCCAAGGCGATCCCTCTGGATGCTTTAAAAAGAATGACACTTCCCTTTTTGACTTCTTTAAATATAAATTTCCCCGCATCGGAGGAGTCTGCAAAACTCACTATACTCTCTGAAGGGAATCCTCCTTCAACAGCTCCGTCTGCAATCTTTTCCGCTCTCTTTCCTACAGTGATAAGAAGAGAAAAATTGAGCCCTGAAAAAAACCTTCCTGCTTTAAGATGATAGTCATTTTCTTTTTCCCCGAGTTCAAGCATATCTCCTATAACCGCTATCTTTACTTTTTCAAACTCCCGGTCAACCCAGGAAAGTGTTTTTTCAAGAGCCATGGGATTGGAGTTATAGGTTTCATCAATTACCGTGAAATCCTTTATTTCCTTAATCCTTCCCCTGTTACTTAGAGGCTTTATTCTCTTTATAGCTTCCTCCATTTCAAAATTTTTCATACCTGCATTTTGAGACACTATAATTGCCGCAAAAAGATTCTCAACATGAATTCTATTCACAAAAGGTGTAAAAAACCGGGTTTCAATTCCATAAAAATCTATCAGCAGTTTTGTTCCATCCTCATATCTTTCGCTCTTTTTCAAAATTATATCGTTTGAATCGTTATTATTTCCGAAAAATATTTTTCTTCCTCGTTTCCCTTTTACAATATCAAGCACTTCGGGGGAATCTCCGGTTACAAATGCGATAGAGTCGGAATCAAGATAATTCAATATCTCGGATTTTCCCAATGCAACATTTTCCAAAGTTTTTAAAAATTCAAGATGAACGGGAAAAACATTAAGAATTACAGCTATATCCGGTTTTAGTATTTCGGTCAACAGATCAATTTCTCCTATTCCCGGATAACTCATTGCCAATTCAAAAACGGCAAAATCCTCATCACCTTTCAATTTCATCATGGAAAACGGCATTCCGATCCAGTTATTCCAGTTTTGAAAAGATTTAAAAACCTTATATTTAAAAGAGAGTAACTGTGCAACAAATTCTTTGGAAGTTGTTTTTCCCGCACTTCCCGTAATTCCTATATATTTAATGTTATTAAACTTATTTCTTATATATGAAGCAAGCTTATGAGCTGCTTTTAACGAATCACTCACAACTATTAAAGGTATTTTGACACCGGAAGTATCAAAATCTTTTTCAACCACTGCAGCTATTTGATTGTTTCCATTAAGTTTTCCCACAAATTTATGCCCGTGTCCTTTTTCAGACTTTAATGCAAAAAAAAGAGTCGGCTCACTTCCGATCAACCTTGTATCAAACTGATAATCTGTAAAAACAATATCGGAGGTACTATTAACAATCACTCCATCTATGATTTTTGAGATCTCATCTAATTTAAACGCCGGCATACGATCCTCCCGTTAAAGATTCGACTATTTCAAAATCATCAAAATGTATCGTTCGGTCCTTGAAAATCTGATAATCTTCATGACCTTTCCCTGCAATAACCACAATATCTCCCTTTCCTGCAAGAGAGAGTCCGGTCTCAATTGCTTTTTTTCTGTCCGATTCAACTACATATCCGTTAAAACTTTTCGGAAATCCGGAGATTATCTGAGATATGATATCCATTGGTTCTTCCCTTCTCGGATTATCACTCGTAATAATTACAATGTCAGCATATTCCGAAGCAATCTTTCCCATTCTCGGTCTTTTTGAAATATCTCTCGAACCTCCCGCACCAAAAACAAGAATTAACTTTTCCTCCGTTAATTCCCTTATTGACTCTAAGAGATTTTTTAAAGCATCATCACTGTGAGCATAATCAACAATTACGGAGAAATCTCCCTTATAGGCGAAATTCAATCTCCCTTTAACCTGCTTAAAATCTTCTATTGATCTTTCAATAATACTAATCGGAATATTCTTTACAGTTGAAGAGGCAACCGCAGCCAGAATATTATATAGATTTACTCTTCCGATCAAGCTGCTTTTTATATTCAGAATTCCCCTGGGTGAGACAATTCTAGCACTTATTCCGTCAATGTCCGTCTTATATTTTTCCGGATATACATCAGCTTCATCAGAGAATCCAAACGTAATATATTTTGAGTTACTCTCTTTAATTATCTTTTCACCTTTTTTATCATCAATGTTAATAACAGCCCAACTGTCCGAAGAGAGATTTCTAAAAAGAGATAATTTAGAAGAAAAATATTCATCCATTGTGCCATGAAAATCGAGATGATCTCCGGACAAATTCGTAAAAACCGCCTGAGAAAATTTAATTCCTTCAACCCTATTCATTGTCAGCCCGGCGGAAGATACTTCCATTATCACCGTATCAAAATCATTTTTGCAATCTTCAGATAAAAATCTGAAAAGATCTCCGGCTTCGGGTGTGGTTAACTTAGTTTCACAAAAAACACCATTGCATTCCATTCCGAGTGTACCGGTTTTCACAACTTTAAAAATATTTGAAAATATCTTATATAGAATGGATACAACGGTTGTCTTACCATTTGTCCCCGTCACTCCGATCACATATTTTTCCGAGAGAGGATCTCCGTAAAAATTCGAAACAATCTGGAAATAAGCTTTCCTTATATCCTTTAAAATAACCCAGACAATAGATTGCTTAAGATCTTCCGGAGGGTTCTTTTCAGATATGATCATAGATGCTCCTTTGTTAACCGCATCTATGACAAACCTGTTCCCATCACTATTGAATCCCTCTATGGCAATAAAACAAAAACCGTTTTCTACACTTCTTGAATCGTATGAAACTCCTGAGATAGAGATCTCACAACTTCCATAACAATCTATTATCTCAATCCCCCGGATCAGTTCTTTTGCTCTGATCATAGTTTTATCACTCCGCTTTTTCCGGCAGGATAGTTGATTTCTCTTAAAACTATAATTTTTTCGGCAATTTTTTTAAAAAGCGGTGCAGCAACATCTCCACCGTAAAAACTTCCCTTAGGTTCGTTAATGACAACAAACATCGTAACTTCAGGCTTTTTTGCCGGAAAAAATCCTCCGAACGAGGATACATACATATCAATGAATTTATTTCTTTTATACTTTTTAGCCGTTCCGGTTTTCCCTGCAATATCCACCCCGTTTATAAAAGCTTTTTTTCCGGTTCCCTGCTTAACTACATCTATCATCACGTCTCTAATATCCGAAGCAATACTCTCTGAAATAATTCTTTCTTTGTGAATTTTTTTAAAAACGATTCCATCAACCGAATTCAATATCCTGGGTTCAACCATGAATCCTCCCGATGCAATCACATTAAAAGCCCTTATCATCTGTATCGGGGTCACATAAACTTCATATCCATGGGAAATATAGGCAGCTGAATATTTATCCCATCTATTAAGCGGGTTGAGAATACCCTTTTCCTTGGCAGGTAATCTTATCTCAAGAGGAACTCCTATCCCGAATTTATTAATATCATTATACAATCTGCTGTCGCCTATTTTCATTCCAATCTGTGCAGCTCCGATATTGCTTGAATATATGATGACCTCTCTGAAACTCAATTCACTATGTGGATGATCATCAGTGATCTTCAAACTATTTATTGAGAAAGAACCGTTATAACAATTAATCATTTTTCCCAGATTACATACACCTCGCTTAAGTGCTGAAGCCGCAAGTATGACTTTAAATGTGGAACCGGGATAATACAGGAAAGAAACGGCATTGTTTTTTACAATACTCGGTTTCGTATATTTAATATTTGAAGGGTTATAATAGGGATAACTTGCCATTGCAAGAATTGAGCCGTCATTGCTATCCATCACTATTACCGATCCGGATCTGGCATGATATTTACGAATAGTATTTTTTAATTCTTTCTGAACAAAATACTGTACGGAAGAATCTATTGTCAAAGAAATATTCCTGCCCGGAACCCTCTCTCTAATATAATCGAATTTAAATATCTTACTTCTCGCATCAATCTGTGCACTGATTTTCCCACCTTTACCCATAATTACGGAATCAAGTGAGAATTCGAGCCCTGCCAAACCCTGCTCATCAACTCCGACACCTCCGAGTATATGACCGCTTAGTTCTCCATTGGGATATATCCTCTTATATTCGTCAACAAAACTAAATTTCGACAGATATTTTTTTACATCTATTTTTAATACGGATCTATATTCGTTTCCGGTCAATTTCCTCTTTATCCATATAAAACTTTTCCCGGAATTTATTCTTTTAACTATTTTTTTCTTATCATTATTACTTATATAAATTTTCTTTTTAATTCTATTCAATAATTTTAAAGAACTGCTTTTCTTTTTATTGGTAATAAACAATGACTTTGATAGAATTGATATTGACATAATCTCATTGTTGCTGTCAAAAATAGTTCCCCGCTTCGGATGCAGTGTCATTACTCTGTTGCTTTGAATTTTTATCTTTTCCAGATATTTGTTAAAACCGAAAACCTGAATTTTAAAGAGCATTACAATAACAGCGACAAGCCATAAAACAAAAACAGAAAAAACCACAAGGACTCTTCTTCTTTCGTTTCTGTTTATTTTCATCTAATCCTCATATACCCTGATTATCTGTTCTTCCGACGGATATATATATCCCAGTTTGTTCTTGACAATATTTTCAATTCTGCTCAGTTTAAGCAATTTAGCTCTTTCCGCTTCGAGGATATTTATTGCCTCTTTTAATTTTTCTTCCTTTCTCAATAATTTTTGTAACTCATAACCGTAATCTATATTTTTAAGATTAAGGCTGGAATATGTGAACAGCAATATAAAAACCATTAATGCAATGGCAAAAAAAGCAGTACCTAAATATTTCTTTTTTTTCACAACAACTCCACAGCCCTAAGACTCGCCGATCTTGAAGGAAAATTCTCTCTGACTTCTCCATCTTTTGGTTTCATCGGAAACGGTTTCACAAGTTTTACAATCTTTTCCTCTTCAAGTGATTTCAACGTTTTTTTAACTATTCTGTCTTCAGTGGAATGATATGTTAAAAAAACAAATAATGACCCGCTCTGCAGATAATTCGGAATATTTTTTATAAACTCCTCAACTCCTTCAAGTTCATTGTTAATAAATATCCTCAGTGCCTGAAAAACTTTCGCGGCAGGATGGGATTTCCCTTTTGTGGGTTTCCAACCGAAAAACTTCTCAATAATTGCTTTTAATTTATGTGTAGTGTCGATACGGTCAAAAAGCCTTCTTTCGATAATTCTTTTCGCAAGCCCTTTCGAACCCTTCACATCTCCATATTTTTTAAATATTTCCGACAGATCTTTCTCAGAGAAAGTATTCACGACCTGTTCTGCGTCCATTTTACCCGATCTGTCCTTTCTCATATCAAGTTTTGAATCCTCAATATAGGAAAAGCCGCGTTCATTACTCCTTAACTGAAACATTGACAGCCCCGGATCAACAAGCACACCTTTAACATTTTTCCACTCAATTTCTTTGACATTAAAAATATCTTTAAATTCCATTTTCAACAACTCTGCTCTATCCCCGAACTCTTCCAAATTCTTTCTCGCAATATCAAGGCTCTCCTCGTCAACATCAATTCCTATTAGTTTCGAATCCGGTATGTTTTTCAGAATCAAACCTGCATGACCTCCCAATCCTACCGTACAATCAATATAAAGACCTCTCCCCCTTGTTTTAAAGAGAGACAAAACCTCCCTATTCATTACCGGATAGTGCCGACTCATCATTTAATATCCCCGATATCTCGTCAAGTTCTCTGTCAGAGAAAGATTTGGAAGCATATTTACTCTCATACTCCTCACAATTCCAGATTGCCAAATAGTCAATCTGTCCGATAATCAAAACATTTTCTTGTAAATTTATCTTTTCTCTCAACTTGGAAGGAATTAAGATCCTTCCTCTCGGATCTATTTCGGTTTCCGTCCCCCAGTAACTTGTCAATCTTATAAAATCTTCTATCTTTCTGCTTCTGAATTTGTTTTTTTCAATCTTCTGTTCTATAGTTTCCCAAGTTTTCAGAGGATAAAACAGAATATGATCATTATTTACAGAAGTGAGATACACCTCCTTACCATACTGGTTTTCAAGGATATTTTTATACTGCGATGGTATCTTTATTCTGCTTCGATCATCAATTTTAAGTATAAAACTTCCTCTAAATCTTTTCTTCATCCCATTTTGTCCCATTTCTTCCCATTTATATTAATATATATATACTTTAAATGTCAAGATTTTTCAAAAAAAAAATGTATTATTTAAAAAAAAAATATTTTTTTTTAAATATATCTATTGACACACTATATATAGTGTTTTAAAATTTACACATAACTATATACAACACTAAAGGAGAAAGAAATGGAAAATTTTTCTGAAAATGCACTAAAAATACTAAAGGCAAGATATTTCAAAAAAAATGCGGACGGTTCGCTTCTTGAGAAAAAACCTTCCGACCTATTTAAAAGAGTATCAAAATATATAGCAAAAGCCGAAAAAACCGATAAAGACAGAGTATATTGGGAAAAAAAATTTTTCAATACAATGATGAACAGAGATTTTATGCCGAATTCCCCGACATTAACGGGAGCGGACAGAGGGATGTGTCTCTCTGCATGCTTTGTTCTGCCTATCAAAGATTCTCTTGAAAATATTTTTGAAACTGTAAAAAATGCTGCACTGGTTCATAAAGAAGGCGGCGGTACTGGTTTTGATTTTTCACTAATCAGACCTCAGGGGAGTTTTGTGAAAAAAACTCAGGGTATCGCTTCAGGACCTGTTTCATTTTTAAAAGTCATTGATGCCGGAACCGAAGCCGTTAAACAGGGAGGAACAAGAAGAGGAGCTAATATGGGAGTTCTTCGTGTCGATCATCCGGACATCAAAGAGTTTATAACCATGAAACTCAATGGAAGAACTGCTCAAAACTTCAATATCTCTGTTGCAATTACCGATAAATTCATTGAAGCTCTTAAAAATAAAGGCACATACGATCTGATTGATCCGAAAACAGGAAAAGAGAGCGGCAAGATGGATGCGGAAGAGATATTTGACATCATCGTCGATTCCGCATGGAGAAACGGTGATCCCGGATTAATTTTTATTGACAAAGTAAACAGATTAAACCCGACAAGAGCACAGGGACCGATCCGAGCAACAAACCCCTGCGGTGAGCAACCGCTGCATGACTATGAATCATGTAACCTCGGTTCGATAAATCTTTCAAATTATTATATTCCGGACAACAAAGATGAATTTGACTGGGAAAGGTTCAGAGAGACAATAAAAATGGGTGTCCGATTTCTCGATGATGTAATTGACATGAATATATATCCCTTACAACAGATAGATGAGATTGCGAAAGCCAATAGAAGGATAGGACTTGGTGTCATGGGATTTGCGGATCTCTTAATTAAAAGAAAGATCAGATACAATACAAAAAAAGCCCGCGATTTCGGAGAAAAAATTGCAATATTTTTAAGGAAGGAAGCAGAAACAGCTTCGGAGGAACTCGCAGTTGAAAGAGGAAATTTCCCCAATATTGAAAAATCCATCTATAAAGGGAAAACCATGAGAAATGCGGCGATTTTAACCGTTGCACCTACGGGAACAATATCAAGAATTGCAGGATGTTCTTCAAGTATCGAACCGGTGTTTGCTTTCAAGATTGTTTCAAAAATACTGGACGGAGAGATAAAAGATTTTCACCCGTTATTTCTGGAATGGGAAACTAAAAACGAAGGCAAAGAGCCACCTGATTATTTCATAACCGCTTCTGAAATTTCTCCGGAAGACCATCTGAAAATGCAAGAAGTATTTCAGAAAAGCGTTGACAGTGCCGTGTCAAAAACAATTAATTTTCCGAATAATGCATCAAGAGAAGATATTGCAAATGCTTATCTCAAAGCGTTTGAAATGGATATTAAAGGAATCACCGTTTATCGTGACGGCTGTAGAGCAATTCAAGTTCTTAACAAGATGGACGGAGAGAATAACCCTCAACCTATGGACAGACCGGATTCTCTGCCGTCAACAACACACAAAATATCAACCGGATTGGGAAGACTTTATATTACAATAACTCATTTTAACAAACAGCCGTTTGAAGTATTTTGCTCTATTGGAAAAAGCGGATACACCACAATGGCTGATGCGGAAGCCATAGGCAGACTGACATCTCTTGCATTAAGGAGCGGGATCTCAGCTGCAGATGTAGTAAGCCAACTTAAAGGAATAGGCGGATCGGAGCCGACATTTCACAACGGTGCATTAATACAGTCAATTCCGGATGCTATAGCCCAAGCTCTTGAGAAACACATCGGGGAAGTAAATGTAGCAAATCAAGATGTCAATTCAATAACCTGTCCGATGTGCGGGGCAACTCTTCCTGATGAAAAATGCCCAACATGTCCTAATTGTGCATGGACAAGATGCGGCGGTACCTGATCTTCAAAGTAGAAAAATAAAATACTATTTTTCTACTTTGAGAACATTTTTGATAGCATCTTCAATGCTGGCTTTCGGTAGAGCACCGAGTGCCATCTGAGGTTTCTCACCTTTGGGGCAGAAAAGAATTGAGGGGATGCTTGTAATTTGAAATACTCCCGCAAGTTCTCTCTCAGCTTCAGTATCAATTTTAAATATATTTATCTTTCCTTCATACTCTTTCTGAAGTTTTTCCAAGACCGGCGAAACAATTTTACACGGCTGACACCAATCGGCATAAAAATCTATTATACAGGGAAGTTCTCCCTTGAATTTCCACTCTTTTTCATTTTCATAATCAAAAACCTTTTCAATAAAAGTTTCTTTAGTTAAATGTTCCATTTTTCTCCTCTATCGAATTCTTTACAAGAATTTTTAATGTTAAAGTTTAATTATACCTTATTAGTGCTATTAAGTCAACGCTATTTTTCGAACGGGCTATAATTTTCAAGCAACTCTATTGTCGATTTCAACTCTAATATCTCAACGGGACATTTAATCCAATCATGATTCCAGCATACAACAAGATCACAACTATTACCTGAACTTAAATAATCTTTGCAATCGGAACTGTTTACAAAAAAAGAGATGTCAATATTCTCCCAGATACTCTTTTTTTCCCCGGAAAGTCTTTTCCCGGAGAAGCACCCGCTCTTTTTCGAAAAAGAGATAATATTATAATTCAACTCTTCACAAACCATTCCGAACAGAAATATCAACTCCTCTTTTTTATTTGGAATTGTCTTTAAACCTCTGAAATCTATTTCATCTTCTTTCAGAATATTTTTTTTATCCGGCTTGATTGTTTTAGGTATTATCTTTCTTTTTTTCTTTTTGTTTTTTTTCGGCAGTTCACTAAGAAGATTCTCAATCCCTACATTATCCGTTCGGAAATTAAAATCGTAATCTTCATCTTTCTCCTCTTTATGCTTTATCTCCTTATTATCACTTTTTTTTAGTATCAGATCTTCTCTGTTAATTGAGACCATGGTATCATCAAGATTAAAGATCGAAGAATCGGAAGCCGCACTCTTATCCTCATAAATGTGATTAACCTCATTTTCTTTAATATATTCAGGAAATTTTCTTTTTGCAACATTCATTGCATCTTCCAAAGTTCTCCATCTCTCTTTGTATTTTTCGCCGGGATATTTCCCACTGTCGTGAATCAGAGACATAGTAGGTATTTCCCCATACTGATTATACAACCTGATAAGATCCTCAAGGAGTTTATTGTCGGAAATATCATTCAGTTTTTTACCATGGGGCTCTAGTCCTGCCTCAACCAATGCATCCTGCCAAGAGACTATATAAAAATCCACTGTTTTTTCAGGGATCATTGTCCGGGAAATAAAGTCACTCCTGTCTAAACTTTTTTCCCCTAAAACTTTGGCCACTCTTTTTATTTCTTTTATAATTTGATTTTTATCATACATTTATCAGATGCTTCTCCTGATAGTTTGATCTCTCTTTACTCCATTTGATATAAATTCAACCGGAATCCCAACATAATCTTCAATAAATTTTATATATCTCTTTGAATTTACAGGAAGATCGGTATATTTTACAACTTGATCAGTTCTCTCTTTCCATCCCGGAAATGAATTTCCGATGCCTTTTACGGACTCAATATACTCCAGATACGAAATAAACTCTTTACTCTCACCGGAAATATCTTTATAAGAGGTAATGAGCTTAATCTCATCCAGATCATCAAGTACGTCAAGTTTCGTAAGGAATAGAGAATCAACTCCGTTTATCATTACTGCATATTTAAGAGCAACCAGATCAAGCCAACCGACTCTTCTCGGTCTTCCGGTAGTCGCTCCGAACTCATTACCTTTTTTTCTTAAATATTCTCCTGTTGAATCTGTCAACTCCGATGGGAAAGGACCTCCCCCGACTCTTGTTGTATATGCTTTCGTCACACCGATAATCTTATCCAAAGCTTTATGAGAAAGACCTGACCCGGTAAATATTCCTCCGACAGTAGGATTGGATGAAGTAACATAAGGAAAAGTCCCGAAATTTATATCAAGAAGTGATCCCTGCGCTCCCTCAAATAGAATTTTTTTTCCTTTATTGAATAATGAGTTTAAAAGATAAACGGTATCTTTAGTATATTTTTTTAAATCGGCACCGGCTTCGATATAACTATCTACATAGGAATACATATCGATCTTTTCCCCTCCGTAAACTTCAACTATTCTGTTGTAATACTCATTTAAAGGCTTTACCTTTCTCAAAAAAATATCCCTGTCAAACAGATCTTTTACAAAGAGTGATCTTCTTCCTGTCAAATCCTCATAAGCAGGACCGATGCCTCTTTTCGTAGTTCCGATTTTTATATATCTGGAATTTTCATAGATCATATCAAGCTTTTGATGCATAGGAAGTATCAACGGTGCCATCGAACTTAAGATCAAATTATCCAACTTGATACCGCTATTTTCTACAGCTTTCATCTCTTTGAGAAGTTCGACAGGATTGATAACAACTCCATTTCCGATCACGGAAACTGTCTCCGGTGAAAAGATCCCCGAGGGTAAAAGGTGGAGTACAATTTTTTTCCCCTTAAAATATATTGTATGCCCCGCATTATGCCCTCCCTGATATCTAATTACAACTTCATAATCCGATGCCAGAAAATCTATTGCTTTACCTTTACCTTCATCTCCCCATTGAAGTCCCATTACTGCTAAGTTCAAAATCTTCTCCTAAAAACTCTTTATTTTAACTTTCCCGAATATAATATATTTTAACAAAGTAAATGAGTTATTTCAATTTAGATAGAATTTAGAAATTATAAGCTTGTAAAATAGAAAAATTATTTTAAAGTGTTTTTAATGTTTTCACAAAAAGATTAATATCACTGATCGGTTTCTTAAATACCAGAGATTCTGTTATTCCGATTTCCTGCAAAGATTTTGGAATTGAATATCCCATCGACCCGGTATGGACAACAAACTTCATATCCGGATTGATCTTTTTCGCTTCAATAATAAGAGAATTTCCGTCAATACCGGGTAATCTCATATCAATTATCCCGATATCCATTATTTTTTTTTTAATTATTTCGAGAGCCTCTTCCCCGCTTACCGAAGAAGATACATCAAACCCTTCATCTTTTAAATATTCTTCCAATGCAATCCTTACAATATCTTCATCATCTACTATAAGGATTTTGATTTTTTTCCCCAATCCGGTTACTCCGTATAGGGAAGTTTTACAACAAAAGTAGTCCCCTTCCCAAGTTCCGACTCGGCATAAATAACCCCCTTATGATTTGTGGAAATAATAAAATATGAAACCGACAAACCCAACCCGGTTCCTTCTCCTACAACCTTAGTTGTAAAAAACGGTTCAAAAATTCTTTTAAGAGTATCCTCATCCATTCCGGGACCATTATCCCTAATTCTAATCACTGCCATTTTATCCTCTTTTTTCAGAGAGATCACAATTTTCGGATCTTTAACGATATTTTTCATGTTAAAAATAGCCTGGACGGAATTCTTCAGTAGATTTAATATTACCTGTTGTATCTCATTTTCCACACACATAATCTTGGGTATGGGATCATCATACTCCAATGAGATATCCATATGTCTGAAATCATATTTTTTCTTTAAATCATAATCATTTCTTGCAAGTTCGATAGTAGTATTAATAACAATGTCAAGATCAACCGGACCCTTTTTTGATTCACTTCTTCTGCTGAAATTAAGCATATTTGAAACAATATTAGAAGCCCTTTCTCCCGACTTATGAATAATTTCAAGAAAACTAATAATCTTCTGTTTTTCCATATATAATTTCAATTTTTCAAAATCAATTCCGCACTCTTCAGCTGTTTTTACATTAGACTCAAAATCATCGGATAATCTTCTCAAAATATTCTGGACTCCGAGCAGTATTCCGCCCAAAGGATTGTTTATCTCATGTGCCATTCCTGCAGCAAGTCCTCCGACAGACATCATTTTTTCCGTCTGCATCATCATATTCTCAATTCTTACACGGGAAGTCACATCGTCCATCCGTATAACGGCACCCTCTACTCCGTTTGCAACCAAAGGATATATCATAATATCCGTATATTGAATATCATCCTGAATTTTAGCAAGAACTTTTTCTATCTTCTGGGGTTTTTTATCCTTAATAGATCTCTTTATAAGTTCCAGATCATTTTCGAATTGAGGGAAAAGATCCTTCAATGATTTACCTATTGCATTATCGCTTGCAACTGATGTTTTTCTTTCTGCTTCGGCATTCCACTGGGTTACCCTGCCATTCGTATCGACACCGATCAGGATAGAAGGCATTGAATCAATAATATTTTTCAGATATAGACGTATATGCTCAAGATTTTCCCTTTGAGATTTCAGAGATTCCGCCATCTTGTTGAATGTGACCGTTAAAGTCCCTATCTCATCATGAGAAACCGCTTTTATACTAATATCAAGATCACCTTTTGATATCGATTCGGCACTTTTCGAAAGATTTAATATTGGTTCCGATAATTTTCTACCGATAATAAAGCTGATTATTATGATAACAACAAATACAATAAACGATACCCATATCAGACTTCTTATATCAAGACTTTTTGCCTGCAAAAGATCATCAATATTCAAAAACACTTCAATATACCCGACTTTTTCTCCAAGATTATCCTTGATAGAGATAAAATTTGACAGATATGTTTTATTCTCAATTCTAACCCTTTTATCTTTGTTATTAGAAACTAATTTTGTTTTCGGGAACAACCTTTCCCCATTGGAATCCAAAAATGTCGTACCTATCTTTTTTCTATTTGAAGATAAAATTATCTCGGATTTTACCTTTTCCCTGATCTGATCTGCAAATTCGGAATCTATGGGGATTTCAAGAATAAGTCTGCCTATACTTTCAAATGAGTCGGAATCAATTATCGGTGAAATAGAGAGCATGGAAATATTCCCGTTTATCTCCACAAGACCTGATTTTCTAAGGAAAGTATCTTTTATGTTGGAAAAAAATGATATTTTAAACAGATTATCTTTCGGAAGATTACACTCGGACGAAAAATTCTTATAAACAACTATTTTATTCTTTTCGTTTATAATTCTGACATTTACAGATGTAAGAAAAAAAGCTTTCAATTCGATCATAGTTAAAATCTCATCCGGATTATCCAGATTATCCGTAATCTCTCTCAACTCCGACAAAAAGAGTGCCTTCCTTGATAATTCACTGAGATATTCATAAAAAACATTCTCGGTTTGTTGAGATAAATCTCTGATTTCATTATTTGCAGAACTCTCATATCTGGATGAGATTGATTTTATAGAGAAAAATATCGAGACAAATGATACCAAAGCAGCAATAATAAAAAACGAAATAAATAGCTTTAATGTTATCTTCATTTTTCCCCGAGTGACAATAAATTCATCATTCTAAACGGTGTTACCTTTAATTCCCCTATTCTCCTATTGTATATCACAACCAATTTACTCTGATATAAAGGAACACTCAGAGCATTTATACTTATAATATTATTTATCTTCTTATACAACAATTCCCTCTTTTTAATATCCCCTGTCTTCCTCGCTTCATTTATCAGTTTTCTTACCTTATCATTTTTCCATTCCGAAAAATTCGGAAACCCATTTTTTTTCATATCTTTGGAAAATAGAGGTCTTACCATTGAATCAGTGTCGGGATAATCAGCGATCCAACCTGAATAAGTAAGATCAAAATCCCCTTTAACTATTTTATCATTATACTCTTTTCCGGTTTTAACTCTTTCAATTTTCAATTTTATTCCTGCTTTTCTAAGATTTCTTGAATAAAGTGTAATAATATGAAGAGCAAGCCCGGATCCTTCCATTAAGAGAAAACGTAGATTAATATTATTCTTAATGCCTGCTTTTGATAGCATTCTTTTTGCTTTCTCCACAGAGAACGGATATAAATTATCTTTTCTGTAACCCGGAACTCCATAAGGAATTACAGAATAAAGTGGTGATGCATAATTTTGATATACAAGTTTTACGATTTTCGGATTCCACAAATAATTCATAGCTTTCCTGAAGAGAGGGTTCTTTAAATAAGTATTGTTAAAATTAAACACAAGAAAGGTTGAAGCCAGACTCATTGTTTCCGATCTTCCAACCCAACTAAGTCCTTTTAAAGATACAAGTCGGGAAATAGAAAAACTAAACAATACATCAATTTTCTTTTCTTTAAAAGAGTTAAGCAGACTATTAAGATTATTACTCAAAATAGTGATATATTTAGAAAAACCTGGTTTCTTTCCCCAGTAACCATCAAATCTCAGAAGCTCTAGTCTTTTCTCTTTTTTCCACATACTTAACTTAAAGGGACCGGTTCCTACCGGATGGTTGTGAAAATCAGCTTTATGATTTTTCACTGCTGAAGGTGAAATAATTGACACGCAATCAACACTTAAAGTAGCAAGAAAAGGAGCAAAAGGCTCGGAAAGAGTGAAAGCAACCGTATATTCATCAATCTTTTTAACTTCCTTTAATGCATAGAATATCTCATCATATAGAGGGAAAGCATAAAATCTATACTTGGATTTTTTATTTCTCAATCTATCAAATGTAAAAACGACAGCATCCGCATTAAAAGGAGTTCCATCGTGAAAGCTTACTCCGTGTCTTAAATTAAATATCCAGTTTAACCCATTGTCAGATGATTTCCATGATATGGCAAGTGACGGCAATACTCTAAGAGTTGAAGGCTCTAACGTTACAAGTGTATCAAAAATGCTTTTTATATAAATTGTTGAACTGTCATCCCATGGTTCTGCCGGATCCAAAGTAACCGGGAATCTTGAAGTTCCTGCAACTATAATATTGCATTCTCCAAAACCGTTTATAACTATTGTCAGCATTAATATAATTATTAAAACTATTTTCTTTTTCAACTTTTCTCCCTGTAAACATTTCCAAAATATACAATAGAATTACCGGAAGTAAAAGAATATAACCCTGTAAAAAGGATACAAATAGTTATTATAGATATTATTTTAAAAAAGTTTACTTCTTCTGTCGGAAATAGATAACAGTTTCCCGACATATTTCTTTTCATATATAACATAGTAGAATAACGGGAAAAAATTCTCAACAAAAAAATTAATCTTTTTCTGTTATTGATTGTTGAATTGCTATATAATATTTGTATTAAGTTTTAATGGAGGTAAACAATGAATTTTCCGAATATTTTAGACAGATTTCTTAGTTATGTTAAGATCGATACTCAATCCGATGAAGAGTCGGAAAGCTTTCCTTCAACAAAAAAACAATTCGACCTTTTAAACAAATTGAAATCCGAATTAAATGATATGAATCTTGATGATGTCAATCTTGATAAATGGGGATACCTGACGGCTACGTTAAAAACAAACCAAAAAGAAAAAATGCCTACTATTGCACTAATAAGCCATGTTGATACTTCTCCGGATGTATCGGGGAAAGATGTAAAACCTCTGATTCATAAAAATTATAATGGAAAGGATATAGTAATAAACAGAAACGAAAATATAATATTAAAAATTTCAGAGACCCCCGAGTTATCTAAAAAAACAGGAAAGACCATAATAACATCCGACGGCACTACACTTCTCGGAGCTGATGACAAAGCCGGTGTATCCGAAATAATGTGTGCGATCAATTATCTTATAAACAATCCGGATTCTCCCCGACCTAATATCAGGATACTATTCACACCCGATGAAGAGGTCGGAAGAGGGACAGAGCACATTACAACGGAACAGATAAACGCTGATTACGGATATACACTTGACGGAGAGAAACTGGGAGAGATAGAAGATGAAACTTTCTGTGCGGATACGGTTGAAATTCATATTACCGGAATTATGGTTCATCCGGGATATGCCAAAGGGAAACTGGTAAACGCCATCA
>Ga0256845_1001342_pt1 | contig 19979 bp, 14 predicted proteins | sample RiftiametaG_FD_189101 | JGI IMG/M metagenome (GOLD analysis project Ga0256845, IMG submission 189101) | Tube worm associated microbial communities from hydrothermal vent at the East Pacific Rise, Pacific Ocean - Riftia | ecosystem: Host-associated > Annelida > Integument > Unclassified ...
AAGAAGTGCAACGACTCAAAACCCAGCTCGACCAATACACCAATCTCACCGAGGAGCAGAAAGCGGCAATCGAAGAGGTGTTACCAAACACCGACCACCGTGCGTTCAAAGGAGTTTACCTCGAAACAGCTCGCAAGCTCAAGGAAGCCCGAGAAAAAGGCAATGACGATGGCTCCCCTGTGCCAGCGGAGGTGGAAGAACTAGATTTCGAGTTCGTCCTCTTCGCTTCTGCCACGATCGACTACGACTACATCATGCAGCTGCTCGCCAACTACTCGCAAGAGCCAGCGGGCAAACAGAAGATGACCCGTGAGCAACTCATCAGCTTGATCGCTTCCGATGCCAAATTCACGGACCAGCGCGACGACATCACCGCCTACATCCATACACTAGAGCAAGGTGCAGGTCTCACTCAACAAGATATCGAAAAGGGCTATAACACCTTCAAATCAGAAAAAGAGACCGAGCAACTCAAGTCGATAGCCAAGGCGCACAGCCTCACGGAAACTGCCCTGAGCGACTTCGTCGAAGAAATCCTCCACCGCAATGTCTTTGATGAAGAAAAACTCACCGACCTCATGGAACCACTCGACCTAGGCTGGAAACAACGTGGAGCCAGTGAGCTCGCTCTAATGAAAGAACTAGCCCCACTTCTCAAGCTCCGTGCCCAAGGGCAAGAAATCTCAGGTCTCTCAAGCTATGAAAACGGATAAAAGTGACCATGCCAATGGCATGAGCAACTACTTTCTAACCTTCACACCTTGCATTCAAAACTCTCAATTCTAAATAATGGCAACGAAGAAAAAAAAGAACGTAAAACTAGTGCCTAAATTGAGATTTCAACAATTCTCCAAAGATGAAGAATGGGAGTTAGTGCCACTAAGGAAGCACGCAGCTATCATTAAAAAGAAGGCTGGAGAACAAAAACACCCTGTCATGAGTGTTCAGTCAGGCGTTGGCCTCATTTCTCAGCTTGAAAAATTTGGTCGTGATATCTCAGGTAAATCATACAAAAATTACACCGTCATTGAAGAAGGCGATTTTGCTTACAATAAGAGTGCAACTAAGCAATTCCCAGAAGGCTTCATTGCAAAGCACCAAGGAAAAGACAGCGTCGCAGTTCCGAACAGCATTTTCACATGTTTTAGCATCAAATCTAAAAACCTAAATGGAGACTACCTATTCTTCCAACTATTGGATAATCTTCATGGCCGCTGGCTAAAAAAGTTTATCACTATAGGAGCTAGGGCAAACGGAGCACTGAGTATAAATAACGAAGATTTATTGAGTCTTCCAATCCCGATTCCTACTGGCAAACAGAGTGCCGCCGAACAGCAAAAAATCGCCGACTGCCTAAGTTCCTTGGATAAGCTCATCGCCGCCCACAGCACCAAACTCGACGCTCTCCAAGACCACAAAAAAGGCCTCCTCCAAAAACTCTTCCCCGCCAAAGGTGAAACCACCCCAGAGCTGAGATTTTCTGAGTTTACAGAAGGTGGCGGATGGAAGCAGTCAACCATTGGTCAAACATTCAAAACTCAATCAGGCGGAACACCAAGTAGAAATAAGCAAAGTTATTGGAATGGTGATATCCCCTGGGTAACTACTTCTTTAGTGAACTTTAACGTAATTACCAAGGTTATTGAATATATCTCAGCCGATGGTTTAGAAAACTCTTCAGCAAAAATATTCCCCCAATCCACCATCTTATTAGCTATGTATGGACAGGGTAAAACAAGAGGCCAAGTTGCTATACTTGGAATTGAAGCGGCCACAAACCAAGCGTGTGCTGCAATATTACCAAGCTCTAAGGTTGGCTATCAGTTCACATTCCAAAATTTATCCGGTCGTTACGAAGAATTGCGAAAACTTAGTAACGAAGGTGGTCAACAAAATCTAAGTCAAACCCTTGTCAAAGATTTGTCATTTAGTTATCCAACTGGCGATGAAGAACAACAGAAACTAGCAAATTGTCTTAGCTCTCTTGATTCACTCATCACTGCTCAAATAGATAAGACAGCCTACCTGAAAGAACACAAAAAAGGCCTAATGCAACAGCTATTCCCTAACTCAGAGGAGGTAGTAACATGAGTAAGAAACGTATCTACAAAAACTTACGCACGCTAACGAACCGACTGCGTAAAGACTTCGAGCCAAAGCCAGTTCAAGGTGGAAGGCCTAAAAATCCACCGACACTCCTCCTTCTATACGCCTACAATCGCACAGGCAAAACTCGTCTCTCTATGGAGTTCAGAGATGTTGGGAAACAAGCAAATAATGGCAATGCTGACACACTTTACTTCAATGCCTTCACCGAAGACCTCTTCCAGTGGGACAATGACCTAGAGCACAACACAACACGCTTCCTTAAACTTAATCCTGATTCAAAGTTCTTCGATGGACTGAAAGACTTAGCTCTTGATGTGAGAATAGCATATTATCTTGCTCGTTATGCAGACTTCGGTTTCGACATCGATTATGACAACTGGACTGTAGTATTTAGCAAAGGAGATAGCGAAAATATTAAGATTTCTCGAGGCGAAGAAAACATTTTTATCTGGTGCCTTTTTATGGCTCTCTGGGAGCGTATCATTGACGGACTGGTCTCTTACTCGTGGGCAAAATACATCTACATCGACGATCCAATTTCATCACTGGACGACAATAATGCCATCGCCGTTGCTTGTGACCTCGCCAAATTGCTTCGTAAAGCTGCGAATAAGAAAGATGGGAATAATCAACCAGCTCCGCTAAAGGTCGTTTTCTCAACACACCATGCCTTGTTTTACAACGTGATGTTTAACGACCTGAGTCGAAACAAGAAAGATGAAGGTAAAGTGAAATATTTCCCTTATTACCTACACCGTTCCGACCAAAACGCCTACGTGCTACTAGACACTTCTGATGCACCTTATTTTCACCATGTCGCCAGTCTGACTGAGTTGGTTAGGGCGGCGAATAAAGGAAAGCTCTACACTTTTCATTTCAATGCTCTCCGTAGTATCATGGAGAAGACTGCATCCTTCTTCGGAAATAGTGATATTTCCTTTTGCCTTGGAGCCTTAAATAATCCAGAAAACGAGGCAACATACGATCGATTGCTGAACATATTCAGTCACGGAAAGTATTCACTCTTCGACCCAACTGAAATGGGTCCAGATAACCAAAAACTATTTAGAGAAATATTAAGCCAATTTACACTAGAATTTAGATTTCGAGTTCCCGAAGTAATCCTACCTGAGGAAACTGTCAGTTCATCCTAAACTTCGCTTCCTCCATGTTCATTCTTTACACCACAGAAGACGGCAAGAGCCAGATCCAACTCCACGCGGAGAATGATTCCGTATGGCTAAGTCAGCTGAAAATTGCCGAGTTATTCAATGCCACGAAGCAGAATATTTCTCTGCATCTAAAGAATATTTTTGAGGAGGGAGAATTAGAGCCGATTTCAGCTGTCAAGGAATCCTTGACAACTGCCGCCGATGGCAAAAATTATAACACAAAGCTCTACAACCTAGATGCCATCCTAGCCGTTGGCTACCGTGTCCGCTCCCCCCGTGGTGTGCAATTCCGCCGCTGGGCAAATACGGTGCTGAAAGAATACCTCATCAAAGGCTTTGTGATGGATGATCAGCGGCTGAAGAACCCAGATGGGCGCCCAGACCACTTCGACGAGATGCTCGAACGCATCCGCGAGATTCGAGCCTCAGAAAAACGCTTCTACCAAAAAGTCCGCGACCTCTTTTCTCTCAGCAACGACTATGATAAGACAGATCGTAGCACCCACCAGTTTTTCGCCACCGTCCAGAATATCCTTATTTTTGCCGTTACTCAAAAAACCGCCGCAGAGCTCATCACCGAACGAGCCAATCCTGCTGACCAACACTTTGGGTTACTCACTTGGAAAAGCACGAAGGTGCGAAAGCAAGATATCATCGTAGCTAAAAACTACCTCACCGAAGATGAAGTAGACACCCTCAACCGCCTTGTCGTCATCTTCCTAGAAACAGCAGAACTCCGAGCAAAGAGCCTACAAGAAACCAAAATGAGCTATTGGCAGGACAATGTTTCTCAAATCATCACCTCCAATGGCTTCCCACTTCTAAAAAATACAGGCAACATTAGCCATCAGAAAATGCTAGAGAAAACTTCCGAGCTCTATCTAGATTTCAACCAACAACGAAAGCAACAAGAAGCCATCGAGGCTGATCAAGCTGACGAGAAGGAGCTCAAAGCTCTCGTAGACAAGCTCAAGCATCGGCCTCACAACTAATTTTTCATGTCTGACAAACTAACATCCAGCGACTCCAACCCGTTTTTCTCCGAGATAAGAGGAATCCTTCAGCAAGCACGTCATCAAGTCGCCCGCACAGTGAACACTGCGATGGTAAAAGCCTACTGGAACATAGGAAAACGTATCGTGGAAGAAGAGCAAGGGGGATTGGCTCAAGCAGCCTATGGAAAAGGTCTACTCAAGGAGCTTTCCAAGTCCCTTTCAAACGAATTTGGCCAAGGTTTCTCTTTAGCAAACCTTAAGAACTTCCGTAAGTTCTACCTCACTTACCCAGATAAAGGAAAAAGCTACACACTGTGTAGCCTTTTGAGCTGGAGTCATAATCGATTGATTATGCGTGAGGAAGATGATGCTCGTATCTACTATCTTAGCGAATCTAAAAAACAAAACTGGAGCGTCCGCGATCTCAAGCGACAGATCGAAACAAAGACCTACCAACGCCTCCTCTCAACTCAAAATACTGACGATCCAATAACAACCGGAGAAAACATCACTAAGCTCAACTTACTCAAAGACCCCTATATCCTAGAATTTCTAGACATCGCAGAAGACTCAAGTTTACAGGAAAAAGACCTAGAAACCGCCCTCATCAACGACCTGCAAAAGTTCCTGCTTGAGCTAGGTGGAGGCTTTTCTTTTGTTGCTCGTCAAATGCGTATCAGCACGGAAACTAGCCATTTCTACATCGATCTTGTTTTTTACAACTACTTGCTCAAGTGCTTCGTCATTCTCGACCTCAAAACAACTAAGCTCAAGCACCAAGACATAGGTCAAATCGATATGTATGTGCGCATGTTTGACGATCTAAAACGCGGCGAGGATGATAACCCAACGATAGGCATTGTCCTCTGTGCGGACAAAGACGAAACCATAGTGCAGTATTCAGTCCTCAAAGGAAACGAACAGCTCTTCGCCTCCAAATACCGCACTATTCTGCCAAGCGAAGAGGAACTCAAAGCAGAGCTAGAACGCGAAAGACGCCTGCTCGAATAAACCATTTCACCATTCAACTTTTTAAAATGACTCAACCTAATCAAAAGAAACTCGGAAATACACTCTGGGGCATCGCTAACCAACTCCGAGGCACCATGAGTGCCGATGACTTCCGCGACTACATGCTCTCGTTCCTCTTCTTACGCTACATCTCAGATAACTATGAAGCAGCGGTCAAAAAAGAACTCGGGCGCGACTACCCCACTCCAAAGGAAGACGAGAGCCGCACAGCTCTGCAAATCTGGTATGAAGAGAACCAGGCTGATGTTCCCGAGTTTGAGAAACAAATGCGCCGTAAGGTGCACTACGTCATTAAGCCCAGCCACCTCTGGAGTAACATCTCCGAAATGGCAAGAACCCAAGATGACGACCTTCTCAACACGCTTCAAAAAGGATTCAACTACATTGAAAACGAATCGTTCGACAGCACCTTTAGTGGGCTCTTCTCTGAAATTAATCTTAGCTCAGAAAAGCTAGGAAGAGGATACCCCGCAAGGAACAAGAAGCTCACAGAAATCATCAAAGAAATTGCCGAAGGTCTTGAAAAATTTTCCACTGACCACGATGCTTTAGGCGATGCCTACGAATACCTGATTGGTCAATTCGCGGCGGGATCAGGAAAGAAGGCTGGCGAGTTCTACACCCCTCAACAGATTTCTGACATCCTTTCCTCCATTGTCACCCTTGATGGACAAAACCCAAAGACTGGGCAAAGGAAGAAACTCGCTAAAGTGCTCGATTTCGCCTGTGGTTCCGGCTCCCTGCTCCTCAACATTAAAAAGAGGATGGAAGAGAACGACAATATTATTGGTATGATCTACGGTCAAGAAAAGAACATCACCACCTACAACCTTGCTCGCATGAACATGCTGCTGCATGGCGTCAAAGATACCGAGTTTTCTATCTATCACGGCGACACCCTAACCAACGAATGGGACATCCTTCGCGAAAAGAACCCATCAAAGAAACCTGAGTTCGACGCCGTCGTAGCCAACCCACCATTCAGTCTCCGCTGGCAGCCAGGCGAAGCGATGAACGAGGACATGCGATTTAAAAACTACGGAGTCGCACCAAAATCAGCCGCTGACTTTGCTTTCCTCCTTCACGGCTTCCACTACCTCAAAGACAACGGCGTCATGGCAATCATCCTGCCTCACGGAGTTCTCTTTCGAGGTGGAGCCGAAGCCAAGATCCGCAGAAAGCTCATCGACGACGGCAATATCGACACCATCATCGGCCTTCCAGCCAACCTCTTCTACTCCACAGGCATTCCCGTCTGCATCATCATCCTCAAAAAATGCGTCCCCCACGATGACATCCTCTTCATCAACGCCAGCGAACACTTTGCCAAAGACAAAAAGCAAAACAGACTCAGAACTGGTGAAAATGGAGAAGTCAATGACATCAAAACGATTCTCGACACCTACAAAGATCGCCCAGAAAAAACAGTGGAACGCTACGCCCGCCGCGTAAAACTCAAAGAGATCAAAGAGAACGACTACAACCTAAATATCACCCGCTACGTCAGCACCGCCAAACCCGAGCCAATCATCGACCTAGCCAAAACCCACGCCGATATAGTAGCAGCAGAAAAAGACATCCGCAAAATGACCAACAAGCACAATAAGTTCCTAAAAGAACTCGATCTCCCACTACTTCCGATTACTCAATCCGAAGAAGGCGATAACTAGAGCCTAGATACTTTGCTTTCCCATGTAGCGTAGTTAATGTCGCTAGAATGGCTGGGAGACCTTATGAGTAGTCATTGAATATGTAGGAGGGCTATCCTAATGAGGGAGCCCTCAAACCCAATCGCTCCAACATTCCAGCTTGACCCGTGAACTTCACTTTTTTAGACTCAGACTATGGCTGGCAAAAGATCACTAACGTCTCTTCACATTCAATCCCTCTTCACTGAAAACAAGCCCGAAGATCTTGAGGAACGTCTAAGCCCGAAACTCTCTCCAGCCTGTAAACACTTCCTCCCCCATGCTAAGGTGACACCTCACCGAGTGAATCGATTTTGGAAAGCTCTCGGCCAGTCCCCCCACCCCGACATATTAGACCCATGGACAGCCGAGCATCTTGAATCGTTTCATGGGAATATCGAAAATTGCATAGGATCCATCAAACTCCCTGTTGGGCTCGCGGGACCGCTTCGCGTAAATGGCCTCTATGCCCAGGGCGATTACCCAGTGCCGCTTGCTACGTCAGAGGCGGCATTAGTGGCCAGCTACCATCGGGGAGCCTGTATGATTTCAGCCTCGGGCGGATGCACCTCCATGTTACTCTATCAGGCAGTCAACCGCGCCCCCGCCTTCGCCTTTGACTCGATTATCTCCGCCGGTAAATTTGTCGCCTGGGCGATGGAGTCGTTTGACTCATTTCAAGAAATCGCAAACGCCACAACCAACCATGGCAAACTTGTCGACGTCGGCACTACGGTGGAAGGAAACCATGTGTATCTCAACTTTGAGTTCACCACCGGCGATGCCTCCGGCCAAAACATGGTCACCATTGCCACGCAGGCAGTTTGCGAGTTTATCAGCGCACACAGCCCAGTGCCCATCCAGCGGTATTATGTGGAGGGAAATATGTCCGGCGATAAAAAAGCCAGCGCCCAGGCCTACACCTCAGTTCGCGGCAGAAAGGTCTCAGCCGAGGTAATTATTCCTCCCGACATCCTTCACAAATACGTGCATGCCACACCGAAGCAACTCATCGATTACTGGCAAATCTCAGCCATCGGCGGCGTGCTTAGCGGCACCATGGGTGTGCAGGGGCACTTTGCCAACGGACTCGCCGCCCTCTACCTCGCCACGGGCCAGGACGCTGCCTGTGTCGCGGAATCCGCCATTGGCGTCACTCGTTTTGAACTCACCGATGACGGCTCACTTTACGCCTCCGTCAGCCTTCCCTGTATCATGATTGGCACTGTGGGTGGCGGCACCAGCCTCCCAAGCCAAAAAGCCTGCCTCGATCTAATGAATCTCAGTGGCTCAGGAAAAAGCGGAGCACTCGCCGAAGTCTGTGCCGCCCTTCTCCTCGGAGGTGAACTCTCGATCATCGCCGCCCTCGCCACCGGAGATTTCACCCGAGCACATCATAAATTGGCACGTTGAATCATTGATCAGATCAATACTTCTCAACAAACAATCAATTTTACAAATATCTCATTTCCTGAGAATACTCACGTATGCGTTGGTGGACTTACCAGAAAGAACGATTTCCTATTTTTCAGCACGGCCCTCTAGTAGCGGCTTTCAGCTCGTGCGCCGTTGCCTACTCCTCGTTGCTCACGAGTGTGGCTCCGGTCTGGCAGTCATTTATGCTCGCCTTCATCACCTGCCTCCTGTTTTTTCTTCAACTGAGAATTGCGGACGAATTTAAAGATGCCGAAGAAGATGCCACCTACCGCCCGTATCGCGCGGTGCCTCGTGGACTGGTATCACTTCGTGAACTCGGCGTTGTTTTTCTCATTGCAGCTTTCATTCAGTTAGCCCTAGCCATCTGGTTTTCTCCACCGCTGATTTGGGTGCTACTTCTGGCGTGGCTCTATCTCAGCTTGATGAGTGTGGAGTTTTTTGCTCGCGACTGGTTAAAAAGCCGACCCATCACCTACCTATGGACCCACATGCTCATCATGCCAATCGTAGATTTCTACGCGACCGCTTGCCACTGGATACCCTCGGGAGAATCGCCAAAGTCGGGCCTACTGTTCTTTCTCGCCGCCAGTTTTTGCAACGGCGTGGTGATTGAAATTGGCCGAAAACTCCGCCAACCTGCCGATGAAGAACACGGGGTGGAAACCTACAGTCGATTGTGGGGGCTGCAGCGTGGAGCATGGGTGTGGTTTGGGTTTCTTCTCGCCACAACTACATTTGCCGGACTCGCCGCCTCCCGAATCCACTTCACCCTTCCCGTAATTTGCACACTTTCCATCCTTCTGCTCTGGACGCTCAAACTCACCCTCCAGTCAAAATCCACACCAGGAAAAACCTTCGAACTCGCCTCCGGTCTCTGGACACTTACCCTCTACCTCATCCTCGGAATCGTGCCCTTTTTGTGTCACTGATTTTTAACCACCCTACTTCAACGCGCTCTCATGAAAACACATGCATCACCGGATTTACTGGGCGGCAAAGCCAAAGCCCTCAAAAGGCTCTCGGAAACGTCTTGCTTGATCCCACCGTGGTTTGTCGTCCCTCCCTCCAGCTCTCTCAGCTCTGATGAAATCATCGCCAAGGCGCAAAGGCTTACTGGGCATCGAAGCGGTCAGAGCTTTGCCGTTCGTTCGTCTGCCCGTGTTGAGGATGGCGCCGAGCATTCGTTTGCTGGGCAATTCGATTCCTATCTCTACGTCCCCCTCGCTGAGATCCCCGACCGCATTCACAAAGTCCACAACTCCCACCTCAGCGATCACCTCAAGACCTATCAAACTCATCAGGTGGAGAATACATCAACCCACTCCGAGCCCGACTCCACACTGGAAAAACCTAGCGCTATCGTTCAAGTCATGCTCACGCCCACCGTGAGCGGTGTGGCATTCAGCGCAAACCCGGTGACAGGCAATACAAACCACTGCGTCATTTCCGCACTCTGGGGAACCGGGAGCGCCTTGGTTTCCGGCGATGCCGATGCCGATGCGTGGTCAGTCGATGCGCAGGAGCAAATCATCGAAACCACTCTGGCCCTCAAGTCCCATCAACACATCGCCGCCCCCCACAGCAAAGATGGAGTCCAACTCGTCAGCACCCCACTGTCCCAACAAAAAGTCGCCTGCCTGAGCAACCATCAAATCCTCGAAGTCGCTCAGCTTACCAGACTCTGCGCCTCTCATTTCGACTGCCCTCAAGACATCGAGTGGGCGTATGAAGGGGAAACACTTTACCTCCTGCAAAGTCGCCCGATCACCACGCTCGATCAAATCAACACCCAGACTCCACAACAGCATGCCCATCCAGAGGCTCCGCTAACGGTGTGGGATAACAGCAACATCGCTGAAAGTTACTCGGGGGTCACCTCACCCCTGACGTTCTCTTTCGCTCAACGGATTTATGAACACGTTTACCGTGAGTTCTGCGCCTTGCTCTCCGTGCCCCGAGAACGTATCCAGGCCAACGACTTCGTATTCCCCAAGATGCTCGGCCACATTCATGGCCATGTCTATTACAACCTGAATAGCTGGTATCACGTCCTTGCCATGCTTCCCGGGTTCTCTGTTAACCGATCGTTTATGGAGCAGATGATGGGGGTCAAAGAACCCATGCCCGACGAGGTGGTAAAGTCCATCCTTCAGCAGACCCAGACAGGCAAAATCAAAGACACCCTAGCCCTCCTCAAAACCCTCGGGGGTCTCATTAAAAATCACCGAGCCTTACCTCAACAAATCGAGGCCTTTTACACCCGACTCAACACCGCGCTCGATAACCTACCCCGACCACTCAGCGAGATGTCGGGCGCAGAACTCACAGAACATTACCGCCAACTCGAATCTCAACTTCTCAAACGATGGGACGCCCCTCTAATCAATGATTTTTTTGCCATGATTTACTACGGCGTGCTCAAATCGCTCTGTGAAAAATGGATAGGTGATGAGTCGTTTCAAAATGCCCTCTTGGTTGATGCTGGTGATATTATCAGTGCTGAGCCACCCCGGCGTATTCAAATCATGGCATCGATGTGTGCCACAACTCCCGAACTGGCCGACCTTCTAGCCGACCCCAAGGCTCATACCGACGAGAAGCTCAAAGCATTGAATGCTCACCCAGAAATAGCCGCCGAGTATCAACGGTATCTCCGCGACTTTGGAGATCGCTGTCTCGAGGAACTTAAACTCGAGTCTCCTACCGTGGGAGATAACCCACAAACCTTACTCACCGGTATCGGCGTGATGGCGAAACGAGAGCCCGCCAAGCATCACCCCGACACCACCAGCCCATCACTCCAGGAAGTTCAAATACCTCTCAAAGGAATCAAACGCCACGTATTTCTCTGGGTCCTCAAACAAACCAAACACCGTATCCGCGACAGGGAAAACCTCCGATTTGAACGCACGCGCCTGTTTGGTCGCGTGCGCCAAATTGTCGTGCAACTTGGAAACCGTCTCCATACCAGCCAGCACCTCGATGCCTCTCAAGATGTTTTTTTTCTCACCATAGAGGAAACACTCGGAGTGTATGAAAAAACCACACCTTTTGAAGCTCTCCGACAAAAGTGCGCTCAAAGAAAACAAACCCAGTCGACCTTCACAACTCCACCCCCGGACCGATTCGAAACTCGTGGCCCACTCGCGAGCTATTCATCATTCCGCCCCACCGAATCCGCCCAATCTATCGAAGCCGAAGCGAACTCCAGTGACCCCAACCAACTGAGCGGAACCGGAGCCTGCCCCGGCCTAGTCAGAGGCATCGTCAAAGTCGTCACTAACCCGCGCGAAGCGACACTCAGAGAAGGAGAAATCCTCGTGGCCCAGCAAACCGATCCCGGATGGGTCGTGCTTTTCCCTGCGGCCAGCGGTTTACTCATCGAGCGCGGCTCCCTGCTGTCCCACTCGGCCATTGTCGCCCGTGAGCTTCAAATCCCCTGTATCGTCTCAATCAACCAAGTAACCACCCGACTCAAAACCGGTGACCTGGTGGAGATGAACGGCAGCACAGGAGTCATCAGCATTTTAAAATCAGCATCCCTTCCCGAAGAGCAAACCCAGCCACCCAAAGCGCCCCGATCATGAAATCTGAAATCCAAGACCACGCTGACTTCACCCAAGTGCGCTACGCCAACTGCTGGGAAGATGCCGATATTCTCATCCAGGCACTCGCTCCCCGCGATCGACACTGCCTCAGCATCGGCTCCGCAGGAGACAACTCGTTTTCACTCCTCGCCGCTGGCGCCAAACAAGTGACCATCACCGAAATGAACCCGGCGCAGATCGCCTGTATCAAACTCCGCATCGCCGCCTATCAAACCCTCAGCCATCGAGAGTTTCTGATCCTCCTTGGCGAAGCTGACGGTTCGTCTGACGCCCGCTACGCGCTCTATCAAAAATGCCTCCCCGTGCTCGATGATGAAACTCGCAACTACTGGAACCACTTCACCGCTCACATTCGCGACGGCTTTGGACGGATCGGAAAATTTGAAAATTACTTCTCACTTTTCCGAGAAAAACTCCTGCCTCTCGTCCATTCTCAAGAGAAAATTCACCGCTTATTAGCCCCACGTTCAACCAGCGAGCGCCACGACTTTTACCAAATCGAATGGAACACATGGCGGTGGCGTTTGCTCTTCCGTTTTTTCTTTTCCCGCTTCATCATGGGCCGACTCGGTCGCGATCCGGCCTTCTTTAAATATGTGGAAGGATCGGTAGCCGACCGCATTCTCATGCGTGCCCGCCACGCCCTCACTGAGCTCGACCCCAGTGAAAACCCATACCTTCACTGGATACTCACCGGGAATTACGGCCAGCACCTTCCCCACGCACTCAGAGAAGAAAACTTCCTCATCATCCGCGAAAACCTCCACCGCATCAGTATCGCCCCCCGCCCGATGGAGTCCGTTCTTTCGGACAGCGCGGAAACCTTCCAAGCCTACAACCTTAGCGACATCTTCGAATACATGTCAGAGGAAAACACCGAAAACCTCCTACGTCAGATTCACGCATCCAGTGACCCCGGGGCACGTCTCGCCTACTGGAACATGCTCGCCCCCCGCTCGCGCCCCGAAACCTTATCCGCACACATCAAACCTCTGCCCACCCTCAGCCAAAAACTATTCACCCAAGACAAAGCCTTTTTCTACTCCGCCTTCATCGTAGAAGAAATAATCTAACCCCCGCAAATCACCAAATCACCAAATCACCAAATCACCAAATCACCAAATCACCGAATAACAGAATAACAGAATAACACAGCCCACCATGCCCCCCACCCTTTCCATCACCATCACCCTTCTCTGCTTAACTGCCATTCTATGGCTTGCGGGAATAGGAGCACGCTCGGGATTTCTTGGCCCGGAGAGCGCCCGGAAAGCAGTCCATATCGGCATGGGACTGCTCTGCCTCAGTTTCCCATGGTTGTTCGACTCTGTGTTAGCCGTTCAAATTCTCTCTGCAATGGCGGTGCTCGCCCTTTTAGTGGTTAGACTCAGCAAATTACGCCGAAGTGTAGGCTCCGCACTTTTTTCCGTCAAACGGCTCTCCATCGGCGAACTCCTTTTCCCTGCCGCCGTCGGGTGGCTCTACACCTTGAGCTGGGATCAACCACTACTCTATTGTATTTCACTGCTTCTCCTCACACTTGCCGATTCCGCGAGCGCCCTAGCAGGGAGCAAGCTGGGGAAGAAAATCTATCAAACCTCCGGAGCGAGTAAAAGTATGGAAGGCTCGCTCGCCTTTTTCTTGACCGGGTTTTTCTGCGCAGCCATCCCGCTTTACATATTCAGCTCGGAGCCGCTCTGCCACACCCTCTTTCTCTCCATCAACATCGCCCTTTTTACCATGGCGGTGGAAGGTGCCTCTGGACATGGGCTAGACAATCTACTCATTCCCATCGGTGCCTTTCTTCTGATGGACTACTACATGGAATTATCGGGGAACGCTATGATTCTTCGCTCAGTTGCGATGCTGATCTTGCTGTCCATTTTACTGCTTACCCACAAACGGCACACGTTGAATGGAGGCGCTATACTCACAGCCCTGTTATTTAGTTTTGCATCATTCACCCTCGGAGGACTTCCCTGTTTACTGGCATCAGTCATCCTCTTTATCCGCCACATGCTGGTGCAGCGTCGGCTCAGACAAGATCAGATTGTGATTCACTCCATGGATGTCATCCTCGCCATCACACTTCCAGCCCTTCTGTGGCTCACACTTGCACGGGGCCACATCATCCCCTACAACTACGGTCAATTCGGATTTATCAGCACCCTCGCCATCATTATTTACATGTTGAATACCGGCACCCAAAAACACACCAGTCAGCCCACTCAACTAACTCAACTAACTCAACCCACGCGACTCTCGATGCTTCCCGGTTTGGGGCTCTCTCTTCTTTTACTCACCCCCACACTACTTCTGGATATTCCACTACTCCACCTTCTACCCACGCTATTGCTCGCCCCGCTCTCTGCCTGGATCTACTACCACTGGCGAGGTGACGCCTCCACTCCCGCCATCTTTCATTGGATCAAACTCAGCCTTCTCGCCTTCATCGCATCATCCCTCAGCCAATTCATCATTCTGCCATGAATCTCATCTCTCCGACTTCACCTTCCCCTTCTAGTTCTCATTCCCATTCCAGTGAACGCACCGATGCTCACGATCTCCTCTTTGCCCAAGGAGCCGATCTCATCGCCCAAACCTCAGACGCCCCTCACCTCCATGCCGGTTTATGGTTTAAAAACACACCCACCTACCAAGGTCAAACCATCGGCACCATTGGCGGATGCGAGCTGGGAAAACAAACCTCCGCCCGAGCCGTGCAGTTCCTAGGCGATTGCGCCCATTACCTCCACCACACCCAGCGCTGCCAATCCGTAGTCGGCCCGATGAACGGGAACACCTGGCTCAAACACCGACTCATCATCGAGTCCAACCAACGACCTCCATTTCTCATGGAACCCGTCGAGCCCGAGCATTTTCTTCAGACATTCCAAGCGACCGGGTTTTCCATCCTCTCCGAATACTCATCGTCCCTCATCGATCTCACCCTCGATCAGCCTGATTTCTCATCACTCGAAGCCCGACTCGCCAAGCGTGGGGTCCGCATCCGCCCGATTAACCCCAAATCGTTTGAAACCGACCTCGTCAGCCTCTTCAAGCTCAGCCTCCAATGCTTTTCCAACAATTTCCTCTACACCCCAATCGATGAATCCACCTTTGTCCAAAAATACAAAACCTCCCAACAACATATCAATCCTGAATTCGTTCTGCTCGCCGAGCAAGAAGTGGATGATCACACCCACGACAGAAAAGAACTCGTCGGATACGTCTTTGGTATTCCAGACCTCTCTGCCATTCAACAAAACAAACCTCCCGCCCTCATTGTCAAAACTCTCGCCGTTCTCCCCGACCGCAAATTCTCTGGCCTAGGCACCCTTCTTGTCGGCCAAGCTCATCAGCACGCTAAAACTCTAGGTCACACAGAAGCCATCCACGCCCTCCAACACCAAAACAACACATCCCACCGGATCAGCCAACGCTTCAACGCCCAAATCTTCCGCCGCTACGCCCTCATGGAATATCGGGTCGAGTAGGAAGTAGGAAGTAGGAAGTAGAGAGTAGAGCTGAAAAATAACAACACACTCCTATCAACCATAAAAATAATCCTCACAGCAAGGCGCACATCCCAAGCAATTTTGTAAATTCTGTAAATTTTGTAAATTCTGTCTAGCGCCGCAGGCATCAACCCAAACCCATCATGAACCTCGTCAACCACCTCGCCGATCGCGCCAGCCAACACCCCAAGCGGATAGCCCTCATCGACACCCATCAGTCCCTGAACTACGCCGAGCTCTACGCCCACGTCTGCAACGGCTCAAAGCAACTACTCAATGACGGCCTCACCCCCGGAGACTCGATTCTTATTCTCCAACCCGTTACCATCCCCCTCTACATCAGCCTACTCTCAGCCTTTCACGCTGGATTAACCGTCATTTTTATTGACCCCTCAGCTGAAAAATCCGTTATCCGAAACAGCCTATCCCTCTATCCTCCCACCGCATTCATCGGAGTTGGAAAAGCGCACCTTCTCAGAATCACCATTCCAGAAATCCGCAAGATACCCAAACTCTATCACAGCTCCGGGTGGGCTCCCCGCAGTGCATTTTGGTCTCCTGTGGCAACCAACACGAAACTCCACCCGCCCCATCACTCATCAGCTGACTCACCCGCTCTAATCACCTTTACCAGTGGTAGCACAGGAATGCCGAAAGCCGCCTGCCGCACCCATGGGTTTCTTCTCGCCCAACACGAAGCTCTTGCCGAATCTCTCGATTACCGTGAAGGAGAGGTGGACCTCATCACCCTCCCCGTTTTCACCTTAGCCAACCTCGCATCAGGGCTAACATCTGTGCTAGCGGACACGGATCTTCGTTTCCCAGCCAGAGCAGACTCCTCATCCATCCTCCGCCAATGCAATGAACATAACGTCACGCGAGCAGCCGCCTCCCCGGCCTTTTTCGAAAAACTGCTCAGCGATGATTCCTTCCCAGGCTTTCAAACGATCTACACCGGAGGTGCTCCCGTTTTCCCTGACTTACTCACGAAAATTCAAACATCCAAACCCGAGCTGAAAATTGTCACCGTTTATGGCTCAACCGAAGCCGAACCCATCTCGCACAACCTCTGGTCCGCCACCTCGACCGAGGAACTCCACATGATGACCTCCGGCAAAGGCCTGCTTGTCGGAAAACCGGTCAGCGCTACCAGACTCCGCATCATCACCGATCAATCAGGTGAAAATATCCCGCCACTGAGCGCGGAGGATTTTGATCGACTGCAACTCGATGATGGAGAGATCGGAGAAATAATCGTCACTGGCGAGCACGTGCTTCAAGGATACCTCAACGGACAAGGCGACGAGGAAAATAAAATCAAAATTCAACATTCAAATGACTCGGTCATCTGGCACCGCACAGGCGATGCCGGTTGGATCGACGAGCACGGGCGCGTCTGGCTAGTCGGGAGATGCTCCGCAGCCATCAAACGTCCTGGAAAAGAGCCCGTTTACCCTTTCGGTATCGAGTGCTCCGCCATGCATCACCCCGCTGTAGCCCGTTGCGCTTTCATCGATCATGAAGGGAAAAACACACTCGTTATTCAAAGCTCTCCCGCGCAGCCTATCCATCCAACCGAATGCCAAGAAATTGAAAATTCCCTCTCATCACTCCCGATTGAACAATTTCTCTACCTTGACCACATTCCAGTGGATAAGCGGCACAACGCAAAAATCGACTACCCAGCGCTCAACAAAAAACTTGCCTCGATGCCAAGCTAAGAGATCAACTCCCCAATGGCAGCAACTCGTTATACCTCTCGATTTTCGTAGCCATCCCTGATTCTTCATCGATATCCACAATAGCGCCGCAGAGCCGGACTTGACCTTTCGCCACGGGAAAACGTGTGGGCATCCCAGTCTTGAACCTCCAGACCACGGACTCCACATTGCGCCCGAGCACGGAAACATCCGGCCCGCACATCCCGGCATCAGTCAGATGCGCGGTCCCTTTAGCAAGGATTTTTTCATCCGCCGTCTGACAATGCGTGTGTGTGCCCACCACCGCAGACACCAAACCATCCAGATGGTAGCCCATGGCAATCGACTCGCTGGTGGTTTCAGCATGAAAATCGACAAAAATCACCTTCACCCCCTCCTCCTCACGAAGGCGCTTCGCCTCCTCTTCAATTTGGGTAAACGGATTCTCCAATGGAGGATTCATAAACGTGCGCCCCTGACCATTGATCACGGCCACCTTTCCTTTGGCGGTTTCCAGCACCACGCTCCCCTGACCCGGTGTGCCGTCTTCATAGTTGATCGGACGCAGCAACCGTGGCTCGGTGGGAAGATATTCCACTATTTCCTTTTGATCCCAAATATGATCTCCTGATGTCAGCACCGCGATACCACAGCGAAGAAGCTGGATAGAAATCTTCGGAGTGATCCCACGGCCTGCAGCTGCATTCTCTCCATTTGCGATGATAAAATCGATCTCCAACTCACGTTTAAGAGTGGGCACCCGACCAATCACCGCCTTCCGTCCCGGCTCACCAACAATATCTCCTAGAAATAAAATACGCATCGCGCCAACACTCAAACATACGGAACAAAATTCGCCAATTCTTAAAACCAAAGTTTCACCCCCACTCCCCACTTCCTAATTCCCATCTCACATGTCCGGAAAAATAAAATTATTCATCACCCTACTCATCATTCTTTTACTCGGAGCTGGTGGATTCATCCTCGTCCAGCACCAACAACTCAAGGAAACAGAAGCCCCCCATACTCAGTCAGCCGAAGCCACAAAATCACCTCCTCCCCCTCATCAGCGAGCCAAACCAAGCGGGACGGCCATTCCGCTTATTCCGGGAGAATATGACGCAACCTTGGCCGACCTCGGAACTCCTCCGGATTGGCAAATGTTGGATCTTTGGCAAGACACCATCACCCACGATGATTTCTTACGACTTCTCACTCAGGTTTACACCGTGGATGACAGCTGGAAACGCTACATCACCGTCCACTCAGATCACGCCATCATCCGCACCGATACCCACAAAGCTGACGCCTATTACCAGTTAAATTTCGCTCCATTGTTTAACGATTCGTCACCGGATCGCAGCTGGAAAAGCGTAGACGACCTGCCGCCAGCCAATAAAAACAAACCACTCGCGGATCTTCGCATCGCTATCGACCCCGGACACATCGGCGGCCAATTTGCGAAGATGGAACAACGCTGGTTTCAAATAGGCGACAATCCCCCTATCATGGAGGGAGAACTCGCGCTCACCACCGCCAAACTCATCAAAAGACAGCTGATCAGGCTTGGAGCCAAAGCCTATCTCGCCCGAGGATCAAACCAACCGGTCAATCCAAACCTGCCGGAATTTTACCGCAAGATCGCCGAAGCCAAGGCCCGCTCACTCGGCAAGAACGACGAGGCTACCATCAAACGCTACCAAGAACGATTTTTCTATCTCACTGGAGAAATCCGCGCCAGAGCTCGCCGGATAAACCTCGCATTCCGGCCCGACGTCGTTCTCTGTCTGCACTACAATGCCGAAAGCTGGGCGGACCCCAGCAACCCGACCCTCACGACAAACAACCACTATCATGTCCTCGTTCACGGCGCACTCACCAGCTCTGAGCTCGCCCACGATGACGAACGTTTTGAGATGCTCACTAAAATCCTCCAACACAACCATGATGAGGAGCAGCAACTAGGCATCGCTATCGCCAAATCATTTAAAAAAGCCACGGGCCTACCCGCGTATCAATACGAACCAAACTCACGTCGGGCTAGACAAATTCAAGGGGCCGAGGGACTCTGGGCGCGCAACTTACTCGCCAACCGAATTTATGAATGTCCCGTCATCTTTCTTGAACCCTACGTCATGAACAATCAGGAAGTCTATGACCGCGTGCAACTCGGAAATTACAAAGGGACAAAAAAAATCAATGGCGTGGACAGAAAATCCATTCAGCGCGAATATGCCGACGCCGTCGTCGAAGGCCTCAAGGAATACTACCTCAGCCGACGCATCATCTACGAACCGGAAGCAGAATAATTCAGTCATGAACCCAACACCTCAACCCGCAAAAAAAAACCGCAACCAACACGCTCTCCCCCGTCTTTGAAAAAAGATGGAGGAGATCCGACTCTCATTTTTCTCAAGAAACCCTTAGATTTGGCCGATTTTTAAAGACCCGGCTATCCAAGCAATCGGCCAGTTTCATCAACAACATATCGAAATGGGTGAGGAGCTGAGCGCTTACCCCGATGGACAAAAACGCCTCGACGAGTTCAACGAACTCAGCAAGGTCCCGCCGAAGATCACTCCCCCAAACGGAGAAATCGACCCCCTCCTCCTCCTTGCCACCGGCGTCCTCACTCAAGGAGGCACGCTCTGCAACATGTATGACCGGCTCACAGCCTGCTTTAGACTCAATTGCGACGTGCTCACCATCATGCTCACCAT